>Ga0207421_10000103_pt1 | contig 93115 bp, 91 predicted proteins | sample SodLakKL_010_SED_4_FD_187542 | JGI IMG/M metagenome (GOLD analysis project Ga0207421, IMG submission 187542) | Alkaline sediment microbial communities from Lake Tanatar, Kulunda Steppe, Russia - 8KL_010_SED (SPAdes) (version 2) | ecosystem: Environmental > Aquatic > Non-marine Saline and... | reverse complement strand
TGGCTTTTATTAAAACCAGCGATGCAGATCCTTCTGAATACCGCGTAGAAGCCTTCTATGTCAATGATAATGGGAATTTAACTCATTTAGTGGATGATAATGATGCTTCACTTGGTGGAACATTATCATTCGATGACAATGGAAACTTAGTTACACCAGCTGGTAGTGTTGATTCTTTGGATTTGAGTTACGCAGTAGGCGGCGGAGCAGGACCATTAGATTTCGAATTAGACCTTAGCAACCTTCGAATGTTCGATAATCCATCCAATGTAAAACTGGAAAGCCGAAACGGATACTCACAAGGAGCACTTGAGGACTTTTCCGTATCCCAAACCGGGGAAGTAATCGGAAACTTTGACAACGGTCAGCGAAGAATCCTTGGACAAATGGCCATTGCAAGCTTTACCAACCCCGGTGGTCTGGAAAAAGTCGGAGGAAATAACTACAGAGAAACCGCAAACTCCGGGAACATTAATGTAGGAAACCCCGGAACCCAGGGACTTGGCGTAATCAATGCAGGGTCGCTGGAGATGTCCAATGTGGATCTTTCCAAAGAATTTACCAATATGATTACTACCCAGCGTGGATTCCAGGCGAACTCTCGAATTATCACCACCAGCGATGAAATGCTTCAGGAAGTCGTAAACATGAAGCGGTAGTAAACTTAGCTAATAGGCTTTACGAGTAAAGTTTTAAGGAAGCATTACTAAGATGCATCAAGAAAAAGCAGTAAAAATACTTTTCCCGGGCAATCTTGCCCGGGAAAAAACCAATAGGTGATTGCCATGATTGAAGTGACAAAAATGGATCGAAGTGAAATCATATTAAATGCGGATTTGATTGAAACCGTGGAAAGTACCCCGGATACAATTATCCGATTAACCACAGGAAAGAAATTTCTGGTCCTGGAGAGTGTAGATGAAGTCGTCCAACGGACCATTGAATATAAAAGAGCCATATATACAAGATACATAAAGGACTAAAAGTATTTCACAGAGAAATGAGGTGTAGATTTGGATTTAGCAACCATTATAGGAATTATCGTAGGATTTGCCTTTATTATTTTCGGAATTGTATTGGACGGTGCTATCGGACTGTTTATTAATATTCCCGGCGCATTGATTGTAATCGGTGGAACTGTAGCCGGTCTTTTCGTCGCCTACCCTATGGCAAGGGTGCTTGCAGCGATGAAGGTGGCTTCCAAGGCTTTTTCGGATAAACAGCTGGCGGCTCCCGGGGTGATTATTCAGCGAATCATCGAGCTTGCCAATACCGCAAGAAAAGAGGGGCTTCTGGCTTTGGAAGAAGCCGCCGATGAAATCGATGACAGCTTCCTGCAAAAAGGAGTTATGCTGATTGTGGATGGTACCGATCCGGAACTGGTGCGTAACCTTCTGGAGACGGAACTTTCTTTTATCGAAGAGCGTCACAAAAACGGTCAGAGCATATTTGAAATGCTTGGAGCTTTAGCTCCGGCCTTCGGTATGATCGGAACCCTGATCGGCCTGATCAGTATGCTGGATCGACTGGACGATCCTTCAGCGGTAGGACCGGGAATGGCGGTAGCCCTTCTGACAACCTTTTACGGAGCATTGATCGCCAACCTGATTTTCATCCCCATGGCCAATAAGCTTAAGCTCAAAAGCCGGGAAGAAATTCTTAGAAAAGAAATTGTGGTAGAGGGACTTTTGTCCATTCAGGCAGGAGAAAACCCACGAATTATTGAAGAAAAACTTAAAGCTTTCTTACCGCCGAAGGAACGGGAAGCCTTAAGAGAAGAAGAGAACTTAGAAGCAGCGGAAGGTGTTGAGGCGTAATGGCAAGAAGAAGGCAGCAGGAAAATCAACAAAACGGTTCCCCCGCATGGATGACCACATATGCTGATATTGTAACGTTACTTCTGGCCTTCTTCGTTATCCTCTTTGCCATGTCGGAGATTGACATTCAAAAATTTGAAGCGGTAATCCGATCCTTTCAGGGATCCTTAGGGGTACTGGACGGAGGTCAAATTGTGGAAGAGGGAGACCTGAACGCGGAGAATATGAACGACTATTATGAAGAGATCTATCAGGTCAGTATCTCCCAGGGGGATGCATTGCAACAGGAATTTGGAGATCTGCAGGAACGGGTGCAAAGCTACATAGAGGATGAAGGCTTGGACGCATCGATTCTGGTGAGTTTGGAAAGTCAGGGACTGATGCTTCGTTTTCAGGATGATGTGTTGTTTGACTCCGCAGCGGCAAACTTGAAGACTGAAGCCGAGGAGGTCCTCGGGTTTATTACGGATATTCTTCAGGAACAGGAGCTGGCGGATAAGTTCATCCGTGTGGAGGGGCATACGGATAATTTGCCGATGCTTCCCGGTTCTGAGTTTGAGACCAACTGGGAACTCTCCGTGGCTCGAGCCGTAAGTGCGGGAAGGTATATGATTGAGGAAGAAAATATTGATCCTTCCAGGGTTTCCATGGCGGGTTACGGAGAATACCACTCCATCGCCGATAATCAAACTCCAGAGGGAAGAAGTCAGAACCGCCGGGTGGATATTGTCATCCTCCGAACGGAAATTGAAAATATGATTGAGAATTAGAAGGGCTAGGAGGGGTTAACCATGAACATGAAAAAAATGATTATTTTAGTGACTACGGGAGTATTGCTATCCGTCATCTTCTTCGGAGGGATTATCTACTTTACATTTCTTCGGGGCAACAGCGATGATGAAGCTGAAATCCAAACCTATCAACATACTTTAGGGGAGTTTACCGCGAACCTGGGAGATACCCGGAATTATTTTCAGGGAAATATTATTGTGGAAGTCCAGGACGAAGATCTGATTGAAGGTTTAGAGGATCACGAAATTATTATCAGAGATCGAATATTGGGCATATTAATAGGAAAATCACCCGATGAACTGTTAAAACCCGAAGGACAAAAAGAGCTTAAAGGGGAAATTGTTCAGGCGATTTCTTTAATTTTAAACACGGAAGCGGTAAGCGACTTATACTTCAGTAGTTATATTATTCAATAAGGAGGTGGTGTAGTTGTCTGATATCCTTTCACAAAATGAAATAGACTCCCTCTTGAAGGCTTTGGATGATGGGGAAGTAGACGTCGATGAAATTCAAGACAGTGAAGAAGAAAAGAAAATTAAAACCTATGATTTTAAAAGTCCGAAAAAACTGGCGAAGGATCAGCTACGCACCTTGCAGATTATACATGATAATTTTGCTCGGGTACTCAGTACGTTTTTATCCGGTTATTTAAGAAGTTTTGTTAAGGCCGATGTACTGAATGTGGAGGAACTCTCCTACTATGAATTCAATAATTCCATTGTGAACCCTTCGGTACTCAGCATTGTGGATTTTCAACCCTTATCCGGGCAAATCGTTACGGATATTTCCCCTTCCTTAGCCTATACCCTGATTGATCGAATCCTTGGAGGAAAGGGAAAAAAATATGATGAGGAACCGAACTTTACGGAAATTGAAATCAGTCTGATTAAGAAGCTGATGAAACAAATTATCGATTTATTCATAAGTCCCTGGGAAAATGTGATTGAACTGGATCCAAAGCTGGATAAAATGGAGACAAATTCTCAATTTGCTCAGATTGTATCTCCCAACGATACCGTGGCTCTAATTACCCTCAGCTTAAAAATCGGAGAGGTGGAAGGAATGTTTAATATCTGTATTCCTCATATTGTCATCGAGCCGATCATTGATAAGCTAAGTACCAAGTTCTGGTTTTCCACCGTCAGTAAAACCGTAACGGAAAAGGATAAAAGAGCCATCGAAAAACGGGTAAAAAGAAGTGACGTAGAGGTCCTTGCCCAGCTGGGACACACCTACATTACCGTAGGAGATTTTTTAGAGCTTCAAGTAGGAGATGTAATCGGACTGGATAACTCCACCAGTGACGAGCTGGAAATTTATGTGGGCAGCAGTCATAAATACTTTGGAATACCGGGAACCGCAAAAAATAAAATGAGTGCAAAGATCACCAGGATCGACAAGAAAGGGGAGGATCAAGATGATGAATGATATGTTATCCCAGGAAGAGATAGACGCACTTCTAAAGGGTGAAGAACCTTCAAAGGATACAAAAAATGAAGAAGAAATCGAGTTTACCGAGGAAGAAAAGGATGCCATAGGGGAAATCGGGAACATCAGCATGGGAACCGCAGCAACTACCCTGTCCACCCTATTAGGACACAAAGTCAGTATTACCACGCCTCGGGTGGAAGCCATGTCCGTGGAAGAGATTACGAAAGAATACCCCCTTCCCTTTATTGCCGTGGATGTAAAGTATAAAGAGGGAATTGAAGGAACCAATTTATTGATTTTGAAACAACGGGATGTTAAAGTCATCACCAATTTAATGATGGGACAGGGACCGGAGGTTGAAGACGGCACAGAGCCGCTGTCCGATGTACATTTAAGTGCCATCGGAGAAGCCATGAATCAAATGATCGGCTCGGCGTCCACTTCTCTTTCGGAGATGTTTAATCGAAAGATCGATATTAATCCGCCCAAGGCCTTTGAAATGGACTTATCTTCGGAACAGTTCGACGCATACATCTCGGAGGACGTAAACATCTATGCAAAGATTTCCTTTTCCATGAAAATTGGAGATTTCATAGACAGTGAAATCATGCAGTTGATCCCTATGGGCTTTGCCAGGGAAATGATTGAAATTTTACTCGGAGGCCCAAAAGAGGAGGAAGCGGTAGCTTCGAAAGAGGAGACGCCGGAACCGGAAAAAGCGGAACCCCAACCGCAGCAAAAATCTTCTGCAACCCAGGCCCAAGCAGCAGCGGCTTACAGTCAGCCCAAAGAGCAGAAAAAAGAAAAACCCCAGGAAAGAGTCAATGTACAGCCCGCCCAGTTCCAGTCCTTTGATGAAAGCTCAACAAACCATGAACCGGAGAATATTTCCCTGATTCGGGACGTTCCTTTGAAAGTTACCGTGGAACTGGGAAGAACCGTGAAAAAAATACAGGATGTATTGGATTTTGGTCCGGGAACCATTATCGAACTGGACAAATTAGTAGGGGAGCCTTTGGATATTCTGGTAAACGGACAGTACGTTGCAAAGGGTGAAGTGGTAGTGATTGATGAGAATTACGGAATGCGGGTCACGGATATTGTGAAACCGGAAAAACGGATCGGAAAGCTGTAAGGTATTTGAGATATAACTTCCCATAAAGAGAAGTTTCTTGTATGATATAGAAGTGTAAAAATTCAATAGTGCAGGAATGAAATCTCGCAGTAAAGAACAGGGAAAGCATTGAATAAATTAAGGGTAAAGAAAACCGCAGTCAGTATAAAAAACAAATGAGTAGGAGGAATTATAATTATGGCAAAAGGTATTTTAGTGGTAGACGATGCAGCATTTATGAGAATGATGATTAAGGATGTATTAACGAAAAACGGATTTGAAGTAGTGGGGGAAGCAGAGAACGGTGCAAAGGCCGTGGATACATACAAGGAACTGAGTCCGGAATTAGTGATCATGGATATTACCATGCCGGAAATGGACGGTATCCAAGCAGTAAAGGAAGTTAAAAAGATCAATCCCGATGCAAAAATCATTATGTGTTCCGCCATGGGTCAACAGGCCATGGTTATTGAAGCAATCCAAGCGGGAGCAAAGGACTTTATTGTAAAGCCCTTTCAAGCGGATCGGGTAGTGGAAGCCGTATCAAAAGTCTTAGGATAAATGGAGTGAGTGTTCCGTGAATTTTCAGGGTTTTTTAGATTTTATTCAAGTGATTTTTATGGTGGTAGTTGTTGTGGCCCTGGCCTATGGAACAACGGTACTGATTGGAAAGAAATCCAGCGGCTTTATGGGGAACAGAAATGCAAAGGTTCTGCAGCAGCTTTCCCTGAACATGAATTTTCAAATCACTGTAGTTCAAATTCAACAAAAAGTATATATTATCGGCAAAACCAATAAGTCCATAGAACTTTTGGATACCATTCCTTTGGATCAATGGGAAGAAAATGAAGAAAAGCATATGAAACTGGTACGGGAAAATCAAAAGGAAACCCCCCTGGAGCGGTTTTTCAAGATGAAAAATCCTCTAAAGGAAAAGGAAAGGGATAAAGGTGAGCGTGATTAATATGACGGATAATCGGTACAACATCAAAAAAACCTTCCTGGTAATACTGGGGACCCTGCTTTTCTTAATAATTTCTACGGAGATTTCCCATGGACAGCCAAGTTTTCCCATCCCCAGCGTGGAAATCGGAGTAGGGGAAGCTCAGTCCCCCGATGAGGTGGCAAGCTCTATTCAAATTTTGTTTTTGATCACAATTTTATCCATTGCTCCGGCAATTTTAATAACCATGACCAGCTTTACCCGGATTATCATTGTGCTTTCCTTTTTAAGAAATGCAATCGCCACTCAACAAACCCCTCCTAATCAAATATTAGTGGGGTTAGCCCTGTTTCTGACCTTATTCATCATGACACCGGTGGTAAACGATATCAACGAACAGGCGGTACAGCCCTTTTTAAATGAAGAAATCGGACAGGATGAGGCCCTGGAAACGGCCTTAGAGCCCCTAAGGGACTTTATGTACCGCCAAACCCGGGAGAGCGAACTTGCCCTGTTTATGGATATTGGAGACGTTGCCATGGGAATTGAAAACATTTCCGAGGTGCCCACCACCATCCTGATTCCCGCCTTTATTATCAGTGAACTGAAAACCGCATTTATTATGGGATTTATTCTGTTTGTTCCCTTTGTGGTTATTGACATGGTTGTGGCAAGTACCTTAATGTCCATGGGAATGATGATGCTTCCCCCGGTAATGATTTCCCTGCCCTTTAAACTGCTGTTGTTTATTATGGTGGACGGATGGAATTTATTAATTGGACAAGTGGTCAACAGCTTTAATTAGGAGGTTATAAAATGGATGAAGCAATTGTCGTGGAGATTGCCCAACAGGCAATGATTACCACCTTATTATTATCAGCCCCGATGCTGGGCTTTGGACTTCTGGTCGGTCTTGCCGTAAGTATCTTTCAGGCAACCACTCAGATACAGGAGCAGACCCTTGCGATGATTCCTAAGATCGTAGCGGTATTGGGATCCGTTGTGGTATTCGGACCCTGGCTGTTATCCGTAATCATGGATTTCACCTTGCGGTTATTTGAAAATATGAATACCTTTATCCAGTAAAAAGTGGGGATGTCATGGACGTAATTGTAGAATATCTTATATTTAATGTGGAAATTTTTTTTCTGAGCATCGTACGGATCAGCGGAATGCTGGTTTTGGCACCGGTCTTCTCAAGAAGGGAGATTCCCGTACCGGTTCGGGTATGGTTCGGGGTTCTGATAGCCTTTGTGATGTTGCCGGGAAACATACTGAATCATATTACGGAAATCGAAGGTTTTTTATCCTTGGCCCTTTACGCCATCAATGAATTTTTTATCGGACTAACCATAGGATTCATTGCCTTTACCTTTATTAGTACAATGTTTCTGGCTGGAAGAATGATCGATACCCAGATGGGATTCGGCATGGTAAACGTCTTTGATCCCCAGACCAATGTTCAGATACCGGTAATGAGTAATTTTTATAACATATTTTTAATTCTGTTATTTTTGGTTCTAAACGGCCATCACATGTTGATAAAAGCTCTGAAGTTCAGTTTCGAAAGAGTCCCCATAGGTTTGACCATCACCTTTGACGGGGTGTTTATTGAACGGTTTGTAGAGGTATATGTTCAGTTTTTTGTTTTGGCCTTTCAGTTTTCCGCCCCGGTGATCGCAACGATCTTTTTAGCCAATGTGCTCCTTGGGGTATTGGCAAGGACCATGCCTCAAATGAATATCTTTGTGGTGGGACTGCCGCTGAAAATCGGCATCGGATTTTTAACGGTGATTGTGTCCCTGCAGTTTTTTGTTCCCTTTTCCCAGAATTTATTCGACATTATGTTCGATTCAATTAGGGAAATTATTATAATTCTTTCCAGAGGTTGATGCGATCATGCTAATTATGGATCTTCAATTATTTAATGAAGAAAAAACCGAAAAAGCCACGCCGAAAAAGAAGGATGATTCCCGGAAAAAAGGCCAGGTACACCAAAGCAAGGAAGTGAACTCCGCCTTTTTATTGATGGGTGCCTTTTCGGTACTGGCCCTGTCCTCGGGTTATATCGGGTTTATGACGAAAAATTTCACCATCAATTTCTATCTGGAGTACCTTAGCGGCAGCACGATCATCAGTCCTGAAAATGCTCAGCGCTTTGTGATTATGGCCATGACTCAAATGATCATGCTGGTGGGGCCCTTATTTCTCGCCACGATGATCATCGGATTTTCCGCAAGCTACTTTCAGGTAGGACCTCTCTTTACGGTAAAAACCCTGGCCATAAAGCTTAGCAAACTCAATCCCGTTGAAGGATTTAAACGGATGTTTTCACTAAAATCCCTCGTGGAACTGTTCAAGTCCTTTGTCAAAATTTTCGTCATCGGTTATATTGTGTTTCAGTACACCACCGGGGAACTGGCCCGGGTTTTTAGCACCATTACCATGGAAACCTCGGAAATTGTGGACACCATCAGTTCCATGACGATGAATATCGGAGTACGGGCGTCTCTCGCCTTAGTAATCCTTGCAATTATTGATTATTATTACCAGAAGTATGACCATGAGAAACAGATTAAAATGACGAAACAGGAAGTAAAGGAAGAACGAAAGCAGATCGACGGAAATCCCTTGATCAAATCCAAAATCCGGGAAAAGCAACGGCAGATGTCCATGCAGCGGATGATGGAAGAAATTCCAAAAGCCGATGTGGTAATTACCAACCCCACCCACTTTGCCGTAGCCATACAGTATAATTCTAAAGAGTTTGAGGCTCCGAGAGTGGTGGCCAAGGGCCAGGATCTCATTGCCCAGAACATTAAAAAAAGAGCGAATGAACACAATGTAGCCATTGTTGAAAATAAATATTTAGCAAGAACCCTATATAAAATGGTAAATATCGGAGAATTTGTACCGCCGGATTTATACCAGGGGGTAGCGGAAGTGTTAGCCTATGTGTACAAGTTAAACAAAAAGAACTAGAGGGGGATCATCATGAAGTTTGGAGACATATTTGTAGTACTGGCCGTCATCGGAATTGTCGTAATTATCATCATGCCCATCCCTTTAGGATTGTTGGATGTATTACTGAGTTTTAATATTGCCTTGGGACTGCTGATATTAGTGGTATCCATGTATATCAAAGAGGCGTTGGAATTTTCCATATTCCCCTCGATTTTGCTGATAGCAACGCTTTTCCGTTTGGCACTGAATATTACCACCACCCGCTATATTCTTTCCCAGGCCCAGGCGGGAGATCTGATCGAAAGCTTTGGAGATTTTGTAATCCAGGGAAATGCCATTGTAGGTTTTATTGTATTTCTAATTATTGTAATCATTCAGTTCCTGGTAATTACCAAGGGTGCCGAAAGGGTTGCGGAAGTTGCCGCAAGGTTTACTCTGGACGCGATGCCCGGAAAGCAAATGGCCATTGATGCGGACCTGAACGCCGGTCTGATTGATGACTATCAAGCCAAGGAACGAAGAGAAAAAATTCAGAGGGAAGCGGACTTTTACGGTTCCATGGATGGTGCCAGTAAGTTCGTCAAGGGTGACGCTATTGCCAGTATTATTATCACCCTGATCAATATCGGTGCCGGATTCATAATCGGAATTGTGATGAATGATTTTACCCTCCAGGAATCCATTCAAATTTATACGATCCTTACCGTGGGAGACGGACTGGCCAGTCAAATTCCGGCCCTGTTAATCTCCACATCCACAGGTATTGTGGTTACCCGCTCGGCTTCGAAGGGAAGCCTGGGTTCCGATTTGATTGACCAGATGTTCGAGCAGTCCAAAAGTATGCTGATCATCGGCGGAGTGCTGGCATTTTTCGCCTTAACCCCGCTGCCCACCTTTCCCTTCCTGTTCCTGTCCGTAACCTTTATTTTCATCGGAATTACCAAACTTCGTGCGACGAAAAAGGACGCCCTGGAGGCGGAGGAAAAAGAAGTGGAGGCTTCGGAGGAAGAAGCTCAGGAAAAACGGAAACCGGAAAATGTTATGCCTCTTCTCAGTGTGGACCCCATCGAGTTGGAATTCGGTTATGGAATACTGCCCTTAGCGGATCAGGACCAAGGGGGCGATTTATTCGACCGTTTGGTTATGATTCGAAGGCAATGCGCCTTGGAGCTTGGAATGATTGTTCCCATGATTCGTCTTCGGGATAACATTCAACTGGAGCCGAATCAATACATTATCAAAATCAAAGGGGTGGAAATCACCGCGGGAAATATTATGTTTGATCATTATATGGCCATGAACCCCGGCTCCGTAGACGGGGATATTGACGGGGTGGAAACCGTGGAGCCCGCCTTCGGCCTGCCGGCCAAATGGATTAAAGAAGAGGTTCGGGAAGATGCGGAGATGCTGGGTTACACCGTGGTGGACCCGCCGTCGATAATCGCCACTCACTTAACGGAAGTCATTAAAAAGCATGCCCATGAACTACTGGGACGCCAGGATGTACAAAAGCTGGTGGACAATGTGAAAGAATCCCATCCGGCCCTGGTGGACGAACTGCTTCCGAGTCAGATGAGTCTTGGAGAAATTCAAAAAGTTCTTGCCAACCTGTTAAAGGAAGGGGTCTCCATTCGAAACTTTGTAACCATACTGGAAACCTTAGCGGATCATATCAACATTACACGGGATACGGACATGTTGACGGAATACGTCCGACAAGGACTTGGGAGGGCCATATCCAAGCAGTTTATTACCAATCAGCCTGCTAAGGTCATCACCTTGGATAAGGCGCTGGAAAAAACCATTATGGACTCCTTGCAACAAACCGAGAGCGGAACCTATATATCCATGGATCCCAATATTGTTCAATCAGTGCTCAATAATCTGGCTAAACATATTCAACGACTGATGTCCCTGGGAGAACAGCCCATCGTTGTTACGGCTCCCATTGCACGGTTGTATTTTAAGAGATTGACAGAACAGCTGAGTCAGGACTTAGTGGTGCTTTCCTACAATGAATTGGACCCAAGTCTTGAAATCGAATCCATCGGGGTGGTGAGTCAATAATGAAAGTTAAAAAGTTTTATGGAGAAACCACGGAGGAAGCCGTTGGTAAAGTACGACAGGAACTGGGGGCAAATGCCATTATTCTGCATGAAAAAGAGATCCTTCCCCAGGGCATCTGGCGTTTTTTCAAACGTCCTTCCGTGGAAATTGTAGCGGCTCGGGAAGAACAGGTAAAAAATCAGCGAAAAGAAAATAGAAGGGAAGAAAAACCAATTTCTTATGATAAAACCAATGCAGCTAAATCCATGGCTTCTTCCCGGAGAAATGACGATGAAGTCTCCAAAGAGTTACAGGACATGAAAAAACTGTTAAACACCTTGGTTCAGAAAAAAAGCACGGAGGGCTTTCCCGCGGTGCTGCAGGGGGTTCATCAAAAACCGGTTTTGGATCTGTACAAACAACTGAAATTACAGGATGTTCAGGAAAATATCATCGATGATCTGATCGAAGAGTTAAAAAAGGTAACTACAGAACAGGACACGGAAAAGGAAGCAAACAAAAAAATCCGACAGGTATTAAAACTGAAACTGGAAGAAAAAGTGATTATGAAAGATTTTAAGCCCCGAAGTAAAAATGCGGTATTTGTAGGTCCTACCGGGGTGGGAAAAACCACCACCATTGCCAAATTAGCCGCCCGCTACGCCTTGGAAGAGGGAAAAAAAGTGGGAATGATCAGTGCGGATACGTACCGAATCGCGGCGGTGGAGCAGCTGAAAACCTACAGCGAAATTTTGAATATCCCCATAAAAATCGTCTATGAGCCCGAAGAAATGGCAGAAACCCTAAAAAGCTTTTCCGATCGGGAGCTGATATTGATTGATACGGCAGGACGGAGTCACCGGAACATGGAGCAGATCAATGAACTTCAGGAACTTCTGGATGCCATTGAGGATAAGGACATCTATCTTGTCCTGAGCGCCACCTCCAGCACTAAGGATTTACGAGCGATCACGAAGCATTATGAGTTTCTTCAGGATTATAAAATTATCTTTACTAAAACCGATGAAGCCACAACCTATGGAGGAATTTTAAACTCCTCTATTGAAAATGATAAACCCGTGCTATACTTAACTAACGGGCAAAGTGTTCCCGATGACATTGAAAACGCCAGTGTGGAAAAACTTATCGGTCTTTTTACTGAGGAGGGCTGATTATGAGGGATCAAGCGGAAAAACTTCGGGAAATGATCAAGCTTCGAAAAAACTATCCCGGGAACGGGAAAGAAAAAAACGATGTTCCGGAAAACAGTCCTTCCCCGGTGATTGATTCCCGGGTTATTGCCGTAACCAGCGGCAAAGGCGGCGTGGGAAAAACCAATTTCACCATCAATTTGGGGATTACCCTGGCCAAGGCGGGAAAAAAAGTGGTGATTCTTGATGCGGATTTGGGACTTGCCAACATCGATGTCATTTTGGGCAGTATCCCGAAATACACCTTAGTGGATTTAATGGAGACGGACCTTCCCATAGAAAAGGTAATGTCCGAAGGACCGGGAGGGATACGGGTTATCTCCGGTGCATCGGGGGTTGAAGGGCTGATCGATATGTCCGAGGAAAATATCGGACGTTTAAATCGCAGGTTTTCAGAGGTCAGCCGGTATGCAGACTTTATTTTGATCGACACCGGGGCGGGAATTTCAAAATCCGTACTATCCTTTGTTCTTGCCGCCCAAGAGGTGCTTGTGATCAGTACCCCGGAGCCCACTTCCATAACCGACGCCTACGCCGTGATCAAAGCCATCGGAAATCAGGAGCGGGATAAATCCATTCAGCTATTGATCAATAAAGTAAGGGATCCGAAAGAAGCCAATGAAGTATATCAAAAGCTATACCGGGTGGGGAAACAATTTTTACATATGGATATCGGTCTTTTAGGTTATCTTCGGGAGGATCCTCAAGTGGTAAAAGCGGTGTATAGTCAAAATCCCTTTGCAGTTCAATTTCCAGGTTCCCACGCGGCAAAGGATTTAAACCTGGTGGCGCAAAATTTAATCGAAAAAGAAGTCTATAAAACCAAAGAAAACACAGGCTTTTTTCAAAAAGTTATCGGTATGTTTAAGTAAAAAATCCGGTCTAATAGAGATAGAATAAAGAGGTGATGGAATGGCAATCATAGATACGATTCGTATCGGCGAAAAACTGGAAATCGGTAAAATTCGTGGAAATGCCAAGGATCTTGACGAACGGTCCACGGGGATCACAAGTCAGGTTATGGATGTTGAAGGCGACGTTGTACATATTTCCAAACCCATGAAGTTCGGGAGAAATTACTCCCTGGATATTAAAGAGCAAGTACATCTTTATTTTTTTACAAAGGATAAAGGGATTTTAAAGGTTCGTGGAGAAGTATTATTAAGTAAAGAAGATCCCATCTTAATATACGGTATCAAGTTAATGGGGAAAGCAAAAAAGATTCAGCGTCGGTTTTACTTTCGATTGGATATTACCAAGGATATTACCATTACTGATATTCAAAACAACGGGAAGATCCCCTGTGTTACGAAAGATCTCAGCGGCGGGGGCCTAAAGTGTATTTCGAAGAAACCTTTGCATCCGGGGGCTCCCATCGAAGTAAACCTTGACATTGAGCAATCAAAGATCAGTATACTGGGTGAAATTGTACGATGTATCAAGGATCCGGTGGAAAACAACTATGAGCTGGGCGTCCAGTTTACCAGCATATCCGATAAAGACCGAAACGTAATTGTAAGCTATATTTTCCAAAAGCAACGGGAACTAAGAAAAAAAGGATTGATATAAATGGAAAAGAAAGTAAAAGTATTAATTGTGGATGACTCCGCTTTTATCAGGCAGATTATTCGGGATATATTAAGCAGGGATCCGATTTTTGAAGTGGTGGACTATGCAAGAAACGGGAAAGACGCCATTGATAAAGTAAAAAGACACCAACCCCATGTGGTCACCATGGATGTGGAAATGCCCATTTTAAACGGCATTGAAGCATTAGAGATTATTATGGAAAAGCATCCGGTTCCCGTGGTCATGTTTAGCAGCCTTACGGCCAAAGGGACGGAGGCTACCATGAAAGCCCTGGAATACGGAGCTGTGGATGTTGCTAAGAAACCCTCCCACAAGGACCTGAAAGACCTTGGAAAATTAAGCGAAGAGATTATTCAAAAGCTGAAAACCGCAGCGGGAATCAAAAATATTCAAAAGCCGCAGCGGGTTCAAAGTGAACGGGACTTAATAGTCCTTCGGAAAAGTTTGGAGAAAATCAGCCAAACCCCGAAAACTGAAGCACCCGCCGGTGCTCCTTTAAAGGCCCCTCGCCTGGTGGCCATAGGAACTTCCACCGGTGGGCCCCGAGCCCTTCAAAGGGTAATCCCTTTGATTCCGAAAAACACCAACGCCAGTTTTGTTATCGTGCAGCATATGCCTGCAGGCTTTACAAAGTCCCTTGCAGATCGATTAAATACTTTGTCGGAGATTACGGTCCAGGAAGCGGTCCAGGGAGAAATATTGAAACCGGGTCATGGATATATTGCTAAGGGAGGTCTTCATCTTCGCGTGAAGAAAAATGCTCAGGGGCAGCTGATGTTGGATTTAGGCGAGGATTTACCGGTATCAGGCCATCGGCCTTCAGTAAATGCCCTGTTTCAGTCCATTGTAAAGGAAAATATTCAAAAGGTCATTGCGGTAATAATGACCGGCATGGGTTCCGATGGGGCCGCTGGAATACATGAGTTGAAAAAGGCTGCAAAGAGTCATGTAATAGCTCAAAATGAAGAAAGCTGCGTGGTTTATGGAATGCCCAAAACCGTAGTGGAACAAGGGGATGCCGATGAAGTTGCGGACCTCGATGAAATTACAAAAAGGATTATAAAACACTTGGAGGTGTAGGAATAATGGATATGAATCAATATTTAGATATTTTTATTGAAGAGACCAAGGAACATTTGCAGACAATGAATGAAATTTTATTAAAGTTGGAGAGTTTTACATATGATAAGGATTTGCTGAACGAAATGTTTCGAATTGCCCATACCATTAAGGGGATGTCCGGTACCATGGGATATCAAAACATTGCGGGGCTTACCCATGAAATGGAAAATGTGTTGGATTTAATTAGAAATGATGAACTGAAAACCACGGAGGAGATTGTAGACATTCTATTTGAATGTTTCGATCAATTAGAGGGTTATATAACCAATATCGAACAGGAAGGCAATGAAGGAGAAAACCAATCGGAAGCCTTGATTCAAAGACTGGAAAATGTCAGATTAGGAAAAGCCGGGGGAGAGATTGAGGACTTCCAAAGGAAGACGATGGATGAAAAATCTTTTGATTCCCTGAATCCCCTCACAAATATTGCCCTGCCCGAGCATGTACAGCAAGCGGCGGAAAACTCCAGAAAAGAAGGGCTTTCCACATATTTCATTAAAACCAGTTTGGAAGAAAAATGCATGTTGAAATCCGCCAGAGCCTATATTTTCATCAATCGCCTGGAACGGGTGGGAGAGATCGTCTATTCCAATCCTTCCATTGAAGATATTGAGGATGAAAACTTTGAGCTCTCCTTTGAGTTGCTGCTGATATCCAAGGAAGATCAGGACTTTTTGGAAAAAGAAGTGGATGATATTTCAGAAATTGAAAGCATCGAATTTATGGAACTGCGAGATGGACAAATGAGCCCTGCAATGGATCAGAAACCGGTAGAGGTGGAAACTGCTGCAATCGGGAACGAAAAGGAAAATTCAGGAAAAGAGCCTTCGGAAGCATCGGCAATTTCAAAGAAAAAATCCGAAGGGGTTAATAAAGGAAAAACCGGAAAAACCGTCCGTGTGGATATTGATCGATTGGATAATTTGATGAATCTGGTCAGCGAACTGATTATCATCAAAACCCGTCTGGAAGATGCCGACGGAAAGCAGGACGCCGCGAAAGTCAACGAAACCACCGAGTATCTTGAGCGAATCACCACAAGTCTTCATGACGCCGTTATGAAGGTCAGAATGGTTCCCATTGAACGGGTATTTAATCGGTTTCCACGAATGGTGCGGGATCTTTCCAAGGACCTCGGAAAAGATATCCAATTGGATATGGCCGGTAAGGAAACGGAAGTGGACCGTACTGTAATCGATGAAATCGGCGATCCGTTAATTCACTTGATTCGTAACTCCATTGATCATGGAATTGAAGGACCGGAAGTTCGAAGAGAAAGCGGGAAGGAAATTAACGGAACCGTACGACTGGAAGCCTATCCCGACGGAAACACCGTGGTCATTGAGGTGGAAGACGACGGAAAGGGTATCGACGTGAACAGGGTCAAAGAAAAGGCTTTAAGCAAAGGTCTGATTACTGCGGAACAAAAAGAACAAATGGAAGACAGTGAAGCGGTAGAGCTTTTATTCACTCCCGGATTTTCCACGGCGGATCAGGTCTCGGATCTTTCCGGAAGAGGAGTGGGACTGGACGTTGTTAAGACCAAGATTGAATCCCTGGGAGGGGACATTGAAGTAACTTCAAAACATGGACAGGGAAGCAAATCCGTTATACGACTTCCTCTGACCTTAGCCATTATTCAGGCACTACTGGTAAAAGTGGATGCGGAAAAGTATGCCATACCCCTAAATACCATTAAGGAAATCACCACCATCCATAAAGAAAAAATCCGAAATATTCAAGGAAACAAGGTCGCCCTTTATCGGAATGAGACTCTTCCGATTCTTGAATTGGCCGAACTCTTAAGGGTTCCCCCTATGGAAAAAGAGTTCGAGGATCCCGAACACACCGTAGTTATTATTCGTAAAGGGGATAAAACCGCAGGAATTATTGTGGATGACTTAATCGGTCAACAGGAAATTGTAATTAAATCCCTTGGTAAGTTCTTAAACAACGTGGAGGGCATCGCAGGAGCAACGATTCTTGGAAACGGTACCGTAGCTTTAATAGTGGACACGAACTCATTTTTCAGAAAGGAGGGCAAATAATGTCACAGACACAACAATATGTTATATTTAAACTGGAAGGGGAGAGTTACGGGATTCCCATTGAATATGTCAAGACCATTGAAAAAATGACGGAAATGACCCGGGTGCCCAACGCACCGGAATATGTGGAAGGGGTCATTAATCTGAGGGGAGAAGTAGTTCCCATTATTAATATGCGAAAACGCTTCGACCTGCCGGTGCCCGAGGAGGCGGGGGATACCAGAACCATTATTTTGGAACTGGAAGAAATCAGTGTAGGAATGATTGTGGACAGTTCTTCGGAAGTCCTGAGTATTGAAGACAGTGCCATTGATCAAACCATAAGCTTAGATGCTGCAGTACAGGACGATCACATTCGGGGAATCGGAAAAATCGATGAACGAATGATCATTTTATTAAACCTATACAAAGTGCTTCAGCTTGAAGATAGTGAGAAGCCAGCCTAAAGGAGGGATTTTATGACTTCGATGTCTATTGAAAGCCTGAACCAGCAACATATTGATGTGCTAAAAGAAATCGGGAATATCGGTGCTGGAAATGCCGCTACGGCTTTGGCCGGAATGCTGGATAAAAAAATCGATATGGATGTACCGAAGGTGAAAATCCTGGATATACAGGAAGTTGCGGAGGTTTTGGGAGGAGAAGAAAACATTGTTGCGGGGATCTACTTTAATGTGCATGGAGATATTCAAGGGAACATCATGTTTTTACTGGATCTTGCTTCTTCAAAATTACTCACCGGTATGTTGATGGGAAACAGCAGCGACAAAGAAGAGCTTGATGAAATGGATCGATCAGCCCTTCAGGAAGTGGGAAATATTCTGTCAGGGTCCTATATATCCTCCTTGGCGACCTTAACGAACTTTAACATACAGCTTTCCGTGCCATCCCTGGCCGTGGATATGGCAGGAGCGGTTATGAGTGTGCCCGCCATACAGTTCAGTCATATCAGTGATAAGGTTCTTTTTATCGAAACGGAACTAAAAGAAGGAGACGACTTGGTGGAAGCAAGGTTTTTTCTGATTCCCGATGAACCCTCTTTTGAAAAGATTTTAAACAGTCTAGGAGTGTATTAGCCTATGGGAAATGTTATCAAAGTGGGGATGGCGGATTTAAAAACCACCGACAGCCGAGGGGTACTCACTACCTTAGGACTGGGCTCCTGTATTGGAATCAGCCTTTACGACCCCATAAAAAAAATAGCGGGAATGGCCCATATTATGCTTCCCGACAGCAAACAGATTAAGAACAACTCCAATAAAGCAAAGTTTGCCGATACCGCCGTGGACGTATTAATAGCGGAGATGTTGGCAAAGGGCGCGCAACAAAAGAACTTCAAGGCGAAGCTCGCCGGGGGAGCCCAGATGTTCAGCTTTGGAAACGGCGGAAACGATATTATGAAAATCGGATACCGAAATGCCATTGCGGCGGAAGAAAAATTGAAATCATTGAATATCCCCGTGATAAGCAAGGACGTAGGGGGCACTTATGGAAGAACCATTGAGCTATATGGTGAGGATGGCCGACTTTTTATTAAGACCATCGGTCACGGCACCCAGACTATCTAAAAAAAACAGATTGAGGCGAGGAGGCTTAAAAACATGGAACATGAAAGCCTTTGGAAGGATTATAAAGAAAAAAAAGACCCGAAAGCGCGGGAGAAGCTGATTGAACATCATGTGGATGTTGTGAAAATCGTGGCGGGCCGTCTGAGCATTCAGTACGGCGGCCATGTGGAATATGATGATTTGGTCAGCTACGGGATTTTCGGGCTCATTGACGCCATAGAAAAATTTGACTTGGGTAAGGAAGTGAAATTCCGAACCTATGCCCAAATCCGGGTAAGGGGAGCCATGATCGATCAACTGAGAAATCTTGATTGGATTCCCCGCTCCATTCGCCAAAAAGCAAAAAAATTGGAAAGAGCCTATCAAGAGCTGGAGGAACTACATAAAAGGCATGCCACGGAGGAAGAAGTCGCCCGTCATATGGAGATTTCCAAGGAAGAACTGCAGGATCTTTTAACCCAGGTCAACAGTTTTAACTTAGTATCCCTGGAAGAAAAGTTGGAAGAGGGCACGACCTTTGATTTACCGAAAAAAGACGAAGAGGTTCCTGAAAATATTTACATAGAAGGAGAAACCTACGAGATACTCCGCAATCGAATCGATGATTTACCCGATAGGGAAAAGCAGGTAATATCCTTATATTATTATGAGGAGCTGACCTATAAAGAAATCGGAGAAATAATCGGAATTTCCGAATCCCGGGTTTCACAAATACATTCAAAAGCTATCATTCGCTTGAAAAATCAGCTGACATAAGAGGTATTGATTATTAAGTAGAGGAGTGGAGACATGAAGCAATCCATAACGATAACGGAAAGTCATTACGACAAGGCCTTGGAAAAAGCCTTGGAAGCCTTAAAGCTTACAGAGGAACAGGTGGACATTGAAGTCGTGGAAGATAAGAAAGGACTGTTCACAAAGAATAAGGTTACGGTGAAAATAACTGAAAAAAAAGACCTTATCGATGAGAAACTGAGTCGCTCAAAGGATCTGCAGGAAAAGGCATTAGAAAAAATCACCTCCTCCGGCAAGCAGGAAAGAGGCGGCTTTACGCTATCCTTTGAAGAGGACGGTGTGTATGTAACGATGAGTAACCGGGAAAACCTGGGCAGTGATAAAAAAGAATTGATTACCTATTTGTCGAGGAAAAAAGTACAGGATGTGGATAGTAAAACCTTGTTCGAGATTGATGAAGAGGCCGTGGGTGAATCCGTAAAAATAGCTCCGACCCAGGAAGAGTTATTAATCGATAGTGAAGTTAAAATTACGGTTAAAAAAGAAGGCCTGGAAGGCAATATTCTGCTGACGGAGCCCTACGGCGGGAAAATTCCCACTCCCGAGGAGGTTATCCGACAACTGAAAGAGGAAAAAATTGTTTACGGAATAAACCGGGAGCAAATAAAAAAAATTATTGAGCACCGGATTTTTGATAAGCCGTTTCAAGTCGCTGAAGGAGACCGTTCTATAAAAGGAAAGGACGGAGCGGTTCGTTACCTGGTGGATGTGGAGGCCAAGGCGAAGCCGGAAATGTCCGACAGTGGAACCATCAATTTCAAAGAATTAAACATCATTAATAATGTGGAGGCGGAAACGACCCTGGCGGAACTGATTCCCCCGGAAGAAGGGATTCCGGGAAAAAACATTTTCGGAGAAGAAATCCCGCCGGAAAAAGGCCGGGAAGCCCGACTGCCCCAGGGGAGAAATACTAAGATCTCCGAGGACGGAGGTTTTTTAATCGCATCGGACCACGGTCAGGTACAGTTGATCGACGGAAAAGTGGAAGTGAAAAAAACCTATGAAGTCCCCGCTAATGTGGATAACTCCACAGGAAACATCGTTTTCAACGGAAAAGTAGTGGTTCGGGGAAATGTGAAATCCGGCTTCGATATTGAAGCGGAAGAGGATATCGAAGTCCATGGAGTAGTGGAAGCTTCGAGGTTGAAGGCCGGAGGAGATATTATTCTCAGCCGGGGAGTCCAGGGAAACAGTCAAGCCCTGCTAACCGGTCAAAACATCATTGTGAAGTATATTGAAAATGCCACGATTAAAGCAAAGGGAGATATTCAAGCCGAAGCAATTCTTCACAGCAACGTGCAGGCCAAGGGCTCCATTACCGTAGGGGGTAAAAAAGGGCTGATTGTTGGAGGCAGTACAAAGGCCCAAAAAGAGATCCGGGCAAAGGTAATGGGTTCCCATATGGGGACGATTACCAATGTGGAGGTCGGCCTTGACCCCGAGGACAAGGAATATTTCGATGCCCTGGAGCGAACCATTGAAGAAATTGACAAGAATATTTTAAACCTCGAAAAAACCATAGAGCTTTTGCGAAAGCTGGAAACTATGGGGAAACTCACGGCGGATAAAGAGAACATGCTGATTAAATCTTTGAAAACCATGGAGTTTCTGAATAATAAAAAGATGAACAGTGAAAAGGAAATTGAAGGGTTGCGATTTAAAATAGCCAATGCCAACCTGGGAAAAGTAAGTGTTTCCGGCACGATTTTCCCCGGGGTGAAAGTTCGAATCCTAAACGGAGTACGGCATATATACGAAGAAGTCTCCAACGCCACGCTTTATCGAAAAGAGGGAGAGGTGGTCATCGGCTCCTATGAAAAATAAAAGCTAAGGGATTGGCAAGGGAATTTTAAGGAGGGATTTTATGTCCGTTAAACCCATCGATAAGCAACTGATGTATCAAAACTCTCTACATGAATCAAAAAATAAACAAAACCAACAAAATAAGCCCACGAACACCAACCAGATGCTTCAAAATGAAGAAGCGAAAAAACTGAAAAGAGAAGAGAGCCGGATTCAAAAAGGGGAAGGAACCAAGGGACAAAAAATCAAGAGGGAAAAAAAAGACCCCCGGGAAGAGCAGGGCCAGGCTTCCGGTAAAAAGAAACAGAGCTTTAAAAAACGGGGAAACAAACTGGATATACGAATTTAATGAAGAGTAAATGAGGTGTAGGAATTGGGAGAAGTGAATGAAGGTATGTTAACAGCACAAATCATAATGATGGCCTTAACGGTAATTTTAATTGCCGTGGCCCTGGTAATCCTGTTTAAAAAGGGAAAAGAAGAATCTTCCAATAATCCGGAAGGGGGATCTGAAGTCACAAGGACGGAAGAGCAGGGAAGAGAAGCCTTGAATGCAAAAAAAATATACCGTATGGCCCGGGAGTTGGAAGATATTCAGGAAGAATTGATTCAATTGAAAAAAGAACAAAAACAAATGAACCATCGTATGGAGAACTATGTAAGAAGTCAAGAATTCGAAAAGGAAACTGAAAAGGAGCAACCCTTTGAACAGGTTTTGAACTACAGTCTCTTTGCTCAAAAGAACGATGAGGTTCTTCAGCGCTATGAAGCGGGCATGAGTCCTAAGGAAATTGCCAAGGAGCTGGATAAAAGTCTACGGGAAGTGGACATGGTTATAAAACTGGCAAAGCAGAAAAAGTGAGGTGAGTAGAATGGGAAGAAAAGTCTGGTCCGGTCTTCTAATCGGCATTGCCCTGGGGATTTTTATCACCGGAACCCTTTATACCTATGTTTTTAACGGTGAAGGGGCAGAAGGTGAAGGCACAGAGGCCAACGAGTCCAAAGAAAACGGGGAAGGGCAAGAAACCTCCGAACAAGCCCCGGAGAATGAAAGGGCTTCGGAAGCCGAAGTGGAGATTGAAATTGAAGAGAACCATTCCATGGAAGAGTTGGTATATGATTTAATGGTTGAAGGGGTAATCACTTCAAAACAGCAGCAACAACAAATTTATGAAGTCCTCACCTATGAAAATATCGATCCGGGACCTCGGAAAATTCCCATTTACGCATCCACGGAAGAGATCCTCGAAGCCATTACCGCTCCCTAAAAAAAGCAGCAGAAATTGATTGCTTAAATCCATGATCTATGATAGTATATTTTAGTGATAAAAAACACACACTTTAGGATTTTCCAAGGAGTGCTTAAAAGTAATTTTAAGTCCTTGGAGAAGAAGAATAAAGTGGAGGAAAAACTAAGGAGGTGCAGATATGTCTGTAATATCAATGAAACAATTATTGGAAGCCGGTGTGCATTTTGGACACCAAACACGAAGATGGAACCCGAAAATGGCGGAGTACATTTTCACAGAAAGAAACGGAATTTACATTATTGACCTGCAAAAAACCGTGAAATTGGTGGAAGAGGCTTATAATGTAGTACGAGATTTAGCTGCTGACGGAAAGAAAATTCTTTTTGTTGGAACCAAAAAGCAGGCTCAGGAAGCCATCGCAAAGGAAGCCGAGCGATGCGGAATGTTTTATGTGAACCAACGGTGGTTAGGTGGAATGATGACCAACTACAAGACCATCAAAAAGCGAATTGACCGACTTCATGAACTGGAAAAAATGAGTGAAGACGGAACTTTTGATGTACTGCCGAAAAAAGAAGTTACCCAACTTCGAAACGAAATGGAACGATTGGAAAAATTCCTAGGCGGAATTAAAGGCATTAACGGAGTACCCGATGCAATCTTTGTAATCGACCCCCGTAAAGAAAGAAACGCCATTAAGGAAGCTCATAAACTTGGAATTCCCGTAATCGGTGTGGTAGACACCAATTGTGATCCTGATGATATTGATTATGTTATTCCAGGAAACGATGATGCCATCCGTGCCGTAAAACTTCTTACCGCTACCATGGCAAACGCCGTGTTGGAAGGTAAGCAGGGAGAACAAATGGAAGAGTAATTCAACAAAAAAATAGTTTCGAACTCTAAAGGTAAGGGTATAAGGGAACTTCCCTTACATCCTTACCTTCAATAATATAAGGAGGTTTTTATAATGAGTATCAGTGCTAAAATGGTAAAAGAACTGCGGGAAAAAACTGCTGCGGGAATGATGGATTGTAAAAAAGCATTAACGGAAACCAATGGAGATATGGATAAAGCGATTGAGTACTTAAGAGAAAAAGGACTTTCAAAGGCTGCGAAAAAATCCGGCCGACTGGCTTCAGAAGGACTGGTGGAATCCTATATTCACGGAGGCAGAATCGGAGTACTGGTTGAAGTAAACTCTGAGACGGACTTTGTTGCGAAAAATGAAGAATTTCAAACCTTTGTAAAAGACGTAGCTATGCATATTGCAGCGGAAAACCCTCTGTATGTCAAAAAAGAAGAAGTACCGGAAGAAGTTATTGAGAAGGAAAAAGACTTCCTGACCAAACAAGCCCTAGCGGAAGGTAAGCCGGAAAAAATCGTTGAAAAAATGGTTGAGGGAAGAATCAGCAAATATTACCAAGAGATTTGTCTTTTAGAGCAATCTTTTGTTAAGGATCCCGACAAAACCGTTGGAGAGCTTCTCAACGAAAAGATTGCAAAAATCGGTGAGAACCTGAGCATTCGAAGATTTGCACGATTTGAAGTAGGCGAAGGTTTAGAAAAGAAAGAAGAAAACTTCGCTGAAGAAGTGGCAAATCAACTTAAAAAATAAATCATAAATCGTTACATTCGAGGGAACACGGAAGTGTTCTCTTGATTTATATCTGAGACTAAGTTATAATTTTTTTTGAAATAATATCGAAAAATATCAGTTTTTAACAGGAATTTCACAGGGTTTTATCGAAATATATAGAATGGGGGAATTTGATGAGTAAGCCAGTATACAAAAGGGTGCTATTAAAATTAAGCGGTGAGGCATTAGCAGGAGAAAAAGGATTTGGCATTGATACCGATACCCTGGAGCGAATTGCCAAGGAAATTAAGGAAATCAACGACATGGGTGTGGAAATCGCTCTGGTTGTGGGTGCGGGAAACTTCTGGAGAGGGCGAAGCGGTAAAGGAATGGACCGGGCCACGGCGGATTACATGGGTATGACCGCAACGGTAATCAATGCCTTGGCGCTGCAAGACGCTCTGGAAAATCTGGGGGCCATCTGCAGAGTACAAACCGCCATTGAAATGCGACAAATTGCAGAACCCTATATCCGACGGAGAGCCATCCGACATCTTGAGAAAAAACGGATTGTTATTTTTGCCGCCGGGACGGGAAATCCCTACTTCACCACGGACACCACCGCAGCCCTTAGAGCTGCTGAGATTGAAGCGGAAGTCATCCTGTTGGCGAAAAAAGTGGATGCGGTATACGATAAGGATCCCAATATGGAACCCGATGCCGTAAAGTTTGAGACCTTAAGCTATTTAGAAATCTTAAACCGGGAATTAAAAGTTATGGATACCACCGCAACGTCCCTTTGTATGGATAACAACATTCCCATTAAAGTATTTGGACTTGAGGAACCAGGCAATATAAAACGCGTCATACTAGGAGAAAAAATTGGAACTTACATCTTTTAAGGGAGGAAAGAAAAATGGAAATGAAAGTTCACAAGGAAATGAAACAAAGCATGGAAAAGACCTTAAATGTACTAAAAGAGGATCTGAACACCGTACGGGCGGGGCGGGCAAACCCTTCAATGCTGGACAAAGTGAAAGTGGAGTATTACGGAACCTTTACCCCTCTTAATCAACTGGCCTCCATTACCGCACCGGAGCCTCGACTCATTAATGTCCAACCCTATGACGCAACATCCCTGCAGGCCATTGAAAAAGCCATCATCACCTCGGACCTAGGACTGAATCCCAGCAATGACGGGAAAGTGATACGAATCAATATCCCTCAATTAACGGAAGAACGCCGTAAGGATTTAGTGAAACTGGTAAAGAAAATGGCGGAAGAAGGAAAAGTCGCCATTCGAAATGAACGAAGAAATGCCAATGATGAACTGAAGAAGATGGAAAAAAACAATGAGATTACCGAGGATGATTTAAAAGACGGACTGGATACCGTCCAGGAAATTACCGACGAGTACATCGAAAAAATTGATGAAATGATCAAACATAAAGAAGAGGAAATAATGGAAGTATAACACCGTAAATATGGTTTGAAAGAGACAATGATTAAACCCCCTAACGGGGGTTTAAAAATAGTAAGGTGGGAAAACATGAGAGAAATACCTAAACATATTGCCATCATCATGGATGGAAACGGCCGTTGGGCTGAAAAAAGGAAAAAAATGCGGGCAACCGGTCATCGCCAGGGTGTGGAAGCCCTACGGGCGGTACTTACAAAAGCCGATGAACTGGGAATTAATCACTTAACGGTGTATGCTTTTTCTACGGAGAACTGGGCCCGACCTAAAGCTGAAATCAAAGCACTGATGTTGCTTTTATTGGAATATATCAAGAGTGAGTCCAAGGCACTCCATAAAAAAAATGTACGGATCACCACCATCGGAGATCTCGGCTCCTTCGATGAGAAAATTCAAAAAGAGATAAGTAAAGCGAAGGAACTGACAAAGGATAATACGGGGCTGAACTTTAATATAGCCTTGAATTACGGGGGAAGAGATGAAATTCGACGGGCCGTGGAGGGAATAATCGAGCAGGAACGTTGCGGAAACCGGAAAGGCCTGACCGTTACGGAAGCAGAAATTGAAAAACACTTGGATACCCGGGATATGCCGGATCCCGATCTTTTGATAAGAACCAGCGGAGAGATGCGACTGAGCAATTATTTACTATGGCAGTTGGCTTATACGGAACTGGTATTTACGGAGACCCTATGGCCGGACTTTACCGGCGGGGACTTGGAAAAGGCCATAGAAGAATATCAAAACCGGGATCGTCGATTCGGTAAAATATAAATTTGGGGGAACGATATGATTACTCGAATAATTAGTGCTGTTGTGGGAATACCCATATTAATTGGGATCATAATCTTAGGGGGGACGCCCCTAATGGTGGCCTTGGGTCTGGTGATGATTTTAGGTCTCAGAGAGTTTTACCAAGCCCTTTCTAAAAAAGGATTTCATCCTGTGGAAGGGGTGGGATATGCCTTTACGGTGTTTCTGGTATTTAGTCTGTACCTGGGGACGGACTGGGCAACCCTTGGAATTTACGGGGCGTTTTTGCTGACTACCCTGGCCCTTTTAATACAGAAAAAGCGCAACGTACAGGACGGGATTTTAACCCTGTACGGGATTTTATATATCCCCATACTAATGAGCTATATTCTTCGGGTGGATTTACTGGAAAACCCGCCCTACATTATTTGGGTGATCTTTATTATCGCCTTCGCTACGGATACCTTTGCCTATTTCACCGGGATGTTTCTCGGGAAACACAAGCTTTGTCCCAGAGTGAGTCCGAAAAAAACCATTGAGGGCTCCCTTGGAGGACTGGCGGGAACCATTATTGCCTGTGGGGTGTTTGCCTATTTTATCCTACCGGAAGCTCTTTTTTCCTTTATGGTTTTAGGAGCCATCGGTTCCGCCGTAGCCCAAATGGGAGACCTTAGTGCTTCTATGATAAAACGCTGGACCGGCATTAAGGATTTCGGAAAGATTATGCCCGGTCACGGAGGGGTGCTGGATCGTTTCGACAGTATTATTTATACGGCCCCCCTGGTTTATTATTACATAACCACGGTTATTGTTTAAATAGGTTTCCTTTTTCTTGGGATAATGTTACAGTTTAATTAAGCTGGTGGAAGTTTACTCAATAAATAGAAAACTGCAGGTTATAAATAGAAAACAATTTTTAAAAAGAATAAAAAGGATAATCAGTTTGGTGAAAGGGTAATTTTAAAGGCGGGAAAATGAGAGGATGGAAAAAATGAAAAACCTTGGTATATTAGGGTCCACAGGATCCATCGGAGCCCAAACCTTAGAAGTGGTTCGAAAAAATCCCGATAGCTACAGCGTGGGCGCTTTGGCGGTAATGGGTAATATAAAAGTTTTAAAGGAGCAAATACTGGAGTTTCGACCGAAGATGGTTGCGGTGTTTGATCCCGATAAAGCGAAGCTGTTAAAAGAGGAAATCATTAAGCTGAAAGCCGCAGCTCCAAGGATGAAAAGGAAGGAGTCTGCGCCGAATCAACCCCTTTTCGCCGTGGAAGTTTTAGCGGGCATTGAAGGACTTGTGGCCATTGCCACAGCCGGGGAAGTGGACTTAGTGGTCAACTCCGTGGTGGGCAGTGTGGGATTGGTTCCCACCCTAAAAGCCATTGATGCGGGGAAAGACATCGCTCTGGCCAATAAAGAGACCTTAGTGGTGGCGGGAGAATTGGTGATGAAAAAAGCCAAGGAAAAGGGTGTGCAAATCACACCGATTGACAGTGAACACTCTGCAATCTTTCAGTGTTTACAGGGAGAGAAAAAGGAAAGTCTTGAAAAAATCATCTTAACCGCATCGGGAGGTCCCTTTCGCGCCTGGAAAAAGGAAGAGATCGCAAAAGCCACCTTCCGTGAGGCATTAAAACACCCGAACTGGGATATGGGACGAAAGATTTCCATCGATTCCGCAACCATGATGAACAAGGGTCTGGAAGTGATCGAAGCCCGATGGTTATTCGATGTCCCCGCTGAAAAGATCGAAACCGTGGTACATCCCGAGAGCATTGTCCATTCCATGGTGGAATATGTGGACAGCTCCGTGATAGCGGAACTGGGCGTGCCGGATATGAAAGTGCCGATTCAATACGCCCTTTCCTATCCTGAAAGAATTAAGGCGGACTATGAGAAGCTGAGCCTCAGTAAGATCAAAAATCTTTCCTTCGAGGAACCGGATACCCAGCGTTTTCCATGCCTGAAACTGGCCTATGATGCCTTAGAAGCCGGGGGCACCATGCCTGCAGTGATGAACGGCGCCAATGAAGTATTGGTAGAGGCTTATTTAGAGGAGAAAATCACATTCTATGATATTCCGAAATATATCGAAATGGCCATGAAGGCTCACAAGCCCTTTGATTACACCACCATGGAAGAAATCCTGGAAGTGGATCGTTGGGTACGTGACTATGTTAGAAACACCCTATTGTAAGGAGGAAAAATTGTGATATTTACATTGATTTCAGCCGCCATTGTCCTTGGACTGTTGGTAATTGTCCATGAAACGGGACATTTTGCCGTGGCCAAGGCTGTGGGAATAAAAGTGCAAGAGTTTTCCGTGGGAATGGGACCAAAGATTTTTCAAGTAAAAAAAGGGGAGACGGATTACTCCCTGCGAGGGGTCCCCATCGGCGGATACGTAAAAATGGAGGGGGAGGATGAATCCTCCGACGACGAAAGAAGCTTCAGCAATAAGCCCATCCTCAGCCGTATTGCCGTATTGGTTGCGGGATCCTTTATGAATTTTTTGCTGGCGATTATCATCTTAACGGGGATTTTTTACACCATCGGTGTGGTTACCACGGATATCGCCGGGGTGGGAGAAGAGTCGCCCGCCATGGAAGCAGGCATTGAAGCCGGGGATAAAATCATTGCCATCGATGGAGAGACCGCAAGAACCCCCAGTGCGGTACAAAACTTTATCAATCTTTCGGAAGCCGATCAGGTTCAGGTTACCATAGAGCGGGGAGAGGAAACTTTGGAGAAGACCGTAGGGGTTACGGTGGATGAAGAATTGGGCCGCCGGGTCATCGGCGTCCAGTTTGATGTGGAACAGTCCTTCAGCGGAGCCTTTGCGGGAAGTTTTCGGGAAACCCGAACCATCATCGTGGAGATCTTCAATTTCTTCGGCCGAATCTTTACGGGAGAAGCCAATGTCTCCGAAGAAGTGGCAGGCCCCGTGGGAATTGTCAGTCTGGTGGGAGATGCCACAAGAGCCGGATTTATTAACGTGGCCCTACTGACGGCCTTTATCAGTATCAACCTCGGAATCATGAATCTTTTACCGATTCCGGCCCTCGACGGCAGTCGGATACTGTTCTTACTGTTGGAAGCGGTTCGAGGAAAACCCATCGACCCGGAAAAAGAGGGGATGGTTCATTTAGTAGGCTTTGGACTATTGATTTTTCTAATGCTTTTGGTGACCTATCAGGATATATTGCGCTTGTTTTAGAAAATAATTTTGGGAAAGCTCTTTAGGAAATACTTTAGGAAATAGGTGAGAAAATGAGACGACAAACGAAAAAGATCCAATGCGGGCATCTTCATATCGGTGGAGATGCCCCGATTTCCATACAATCCATGACCACCACCGATACCCGGGACGTAAAGGCTACCGTAGCTCAGATCCATGCCTTAGAGGAAGTGGGTTGTGATATCGTACGGGTGGCGGTGCCGGATATGACCGCTGCAAAGGCCCTGGGAGCCATAAAAAAAGAGATTCATATCCCTTTGGTGGCGGACATTCACTTTGACTACCGTCTGGCCTTAGAGGCCATGGAACAAGGGGTGGACAAACTGCGCCTGAATCCGGGGAATATCGGAGATCGAAGTCGGGTAGAACAGGTGGTAAGGAAGGCGAAGGAAAAAAACATTCCCATTCGCATCGGTGTAAACGCCGGATCCATCAGTGATAGGATCATCGAAAAGCATGGGGGCATTACTGCGGAATCCATGGTGGACAGTGCCTTGGAACATATTCGGATTTTGGAGGACATGGATTTTCGAGATATTATTATATCCTTGAAAGCCCACGATGTGGCCTTGACCCTTGAGGCCTATGAAAAAATAAGTGAAGTGGTGGATTATCCCCTGCATCTGGGAATTACCGAAGCGGGAACCCGCTGGGCGGGGACAATTAAATCCTCCGTGGGGATTGGCGCTATGCTGCTTAAGGGCCTGGGAGATACCCTTCGGGTATCCCTAACGGGAGAGCCCACGGAAGAAATCGAAGTGGCTAAGGAGATTTTAAAGGCTACGGGGATTCGAAAAACCGGGCTGACCTTAATATCCTGTCCCACCTGCGGACGGTGCAATATTGATTTAATCAATCTCGCCACCCGGGTGGAAAAAGCCTTGAAAAATGTGGAAAAACCCATTGAAGTAGCCATTATGGGCTGCGCCGTAAACGGTCCCGGAGAAGCTAAGGGAGCGGATATCGGCATTGCCGGAGGAAAAGGATCCGCTCTGCTCTTTCGAAAAGGGGAAATCATTCGGAAAATTCCCGAATCGGAAATAGAAGAGCAGTTGTTAGCGGAGATTGAAAAGCTTTAGAGAACCGGGAGGGGAAATATGGAGACCTATACACTACAAGACTTCTTTGAAAAATTTCAGATAACCGGAGAGCAGTCCTTTAATAATTACCGGGTTGAAAAAGTGGTGATGCATCGGAAACAGGGAAAGATGGATCTTCATTTACGAAGTGATAAAATCGGTTTGGAGGACAGCTTATTTTTGTATCTTCATGAGTTAAAGGAAAAACTGACTTTAAAAAAGGATATCGAATTACAGTTGGAATACGACGGAGAGATACAGGGTTTTGAAAAAATCCTGGAAGAAAATCAGGAAAATTTATTTTTTATTTTAAAAAGAAATCTTCCCTTCTGCAAGGATTTTTTAAAGCGGGAGGATTTGTCTTATAATCTGAAAGATCATCATTTGAGCATTAAAATCGAAGAATCCCTGATCGCGGATAAAGCCCGCCAGCGAAAGGTGAATAAAAAAATCGAAGCCTTCTTTTCAGAGACCTTTAATACAAAGATCACCTGTGAGATTTTAGCCCCTAATGTGGAGTTTAATCTCGGTGAATATCATCAGACCTTAAAAGTGGAAGAGGAAAGCTTAGCCAAGGAACTGGACGCCCAGGAACCTCCAAAACCCTCGAAAAGTAATGGAGGGGGAGCGAAAACCGGCAGTGTCTCCCGAGGCCCTGCGGGCAAAGGGGGTAATGTGGTTCTTGGAAAATCCATTCCCCTGAATACGGAAATTATTAAGCTTTCCGACTTGGAAGAACATCACGATAAGGTAACCATTGATGTGGAAGTTTTTGATTTTGAATACAAGGAACTTCGAAGCGGAAAAAAGGTTTATATCCTGCAAACCACAGATTACAGCAATTCCATTACCGTAAAATTCTTTGAAGGCAAGAAAATGCCCGTACCTCCCGAAGAGGTCATCAACAAAGGGGATACCTTTTGGATCCGGGGAGACATCGTATTTGATAAATTCTTAAAGGAAAACATATTAATGGCTTGGGATATCAACTCCGTGAAGAAACCGGTCAAAGGGGACGACGCTAAGGAAAAGCGGGTGGAACTCCATTTGCATAGCCAAATGTCCTCCATGGACGGCATGACCAACATTTCCAGAATGATCAAACGGGCCAAGGAATGGGGACACAAAGCCATTGCGGTAACGGACCACGGAGTACTTCAGGCTTTTCCCGAAGCCATGGGCGCCGCTAAAGAGCATGACATCAAAGTGATTTACGGACTGGAAGGCTATGTGGTCAATGACAGTGAGCCCCTGGTCCAGGGCCAGATGAGTCATGGTTTCGACGAGGAGTTTGTGGTCTTTGACTTGGAGACCACGGGACTTTCCAGCAATAATGACGGCATCACGGAGATTGCCGGGGTAAAAATCCGCAGGGGAGAAATTATCGACAGATTTAGCAGTCTGGTCAATCCCGAGAAAAACATCTCGGCGAAGATTACGGAAATTACGGGAATTACCAATGAAATGGTAAGAAATCAGCGGACCATCGATCAGGTACTGCCGGAGTTTATGAGCTTTGTCGAAGGCAGCTGTCTGGTTGCCCACAATGCGGATTTTGACATGGGATTTATTCGGGCGAAGGCCAAAAAGCTGAATATCCCCGTGGAAAACTCTGTTGCCGACACATTGACCCTGTCCCGGGTGCTCCTTAAGGAGTTAAAACGCCATAAGCTCAACCAGGTGGCCAAACATCTGGATGTTCCCTTGGAGAATCATCACCGGGCCCTGGACGATGCGGAAGCTACGGGTAAGATCTTTATCAAACTGATGGATCTTATGAAAGAACAGGGCATTGAGACCCTGGGAGACATTAACGATCATCTTGGAAAAAAAGTGGATTTTAAAAAGAGCCGGTCTTATCACATACTTATTCTGGCGAAAAATCTAATCGGACTTAAAAACCTTTATCAACTGGTGTCCGCCTCCCATATCGATTATTTTTATAAAAAACCCAGAATTCCTAAAAGTCTGATCCGTAAACACCGGGAGGGTCTGATTTTAGGCACCGCCTGTGAGGCGGGGGAGCTGTATCAAAGCATCCTCAAAAACGATCCTCCGGAGAAAGTTGCGGGAATTGTAAAGGAATACGACTTTTTAGAGGTACAACCCTTAGAAAACAACCGATTCTTAGTGGACAAAGGTTTTTTGAAGTCCACGGCTGAACTGGAAAATATCAACAAGCGGATCATCGCCCTGGGCGAAAAACATCAAAAACCCGTGGTTGCCACGGGGGACGTGCACTTTTTAAATAAAGAGGACGAGATCTACCGAAGAGTACTGATGACGGGACAGGGATTTGATGATGCGGATAAACAGCCACCCCTTCATTTTAAAACCACGGAGGAAATGCTAAGGGACTTTTCCTATCTTTCCGGGGAAAAAGCGAAGGAAATTGTCATTGACAATCCGTCCATGATTGCGGACTCCGTGGAATCCGTCAAACCCATACCCGACGGAACCTTTCCTCCGGAAATTGAAGGCTCCGAGGAAAATTTACGACAGATGTGTCATAACAAAGCCAAGCGGATTTATGGAGATCCCGTGCCGGAGCTTGTGATCAGGCGGCTGGACCAGGAGTTGAATTCCATTATTTCCAACGGTTATGCCGTTTTATATGTAATTTCTCAAAAGCTGGTGACCAAATCCTTGGAAGACGGATATTTAGTAGGATCCCGGGGATCCGTAGGATCCTCCTTTGCCGCCACCATGAGTGATATTACGGAAGTAAACCCCCTGCCGCCCCATTATGTCTGCGGCAGTTGTCAGCACTCGGAGTTTTTCACCGACGGTTCCTACGCCTCGGGCTTCGACCTTCCCGATAAGAAGTGTCCGAAGTGTGAACATGAGCTGACCAAGGAAGGCCATGACATTCCCTTTGAAGTCTTCTTAGGTTTTGAAGGCGATAAAGAGCCGGATATTGACCTGAACTTTGCGGGAGAATACCAAAGTGTGGCTCACCAATACACGGAAGAACTATTCGGTAAGGGCAAAGTTTTCCGGGCGGGAACCATCGGTACCATTGCCGACAAAACCGCCTACGGATTTATTCGTAAATATTTAGATGAAAAGGAAATTATTTCGAACCGTGCGGAAATCAACCGTCTGGTAAGCGGTTGTACCGGGGTAAAGCGAACCTCGGGACAGCATCCCGGGGGAGTTATGATTGTACCGAAAGATAAAGACATTCACGATTTCTGTCCCATACAGTATCCCGCTAATGATTCGAAATCCGGGATTATCACCACTCATTTCGACTACAATGCCATTAGCGGCCGGCTGTTGAAGTTGGATATTCTGGGCCATGACGGGCCCACGGTTATTAAAATGCTGGAGGACTTAACCGGTACCGACGCTTTAAAATGGCCCCTGGATGATGCCCGGGTACTGAGTCTCTTTACCGGAACAAAAGAGCTGGGTGTGGATGCTAAAGAGCTGGGTTGTCCCGTTGGGACCCTGGGGATCCCCGAGTTCGGAACGAAGTTTGTACGGCAAATGCTGATGGATACCAAACCCACCACCTTCGGGGAACTGGTCCGAATCAGTGGACTGTCCCACGGGACCGATGTATGGCTGAATAATGCCCAGGATCTGGTTCGAAATAAAGTGGTGGAACTGAAAGATGTAATCTCCACAAGAGATGATATTATGAACTATTTGATATTGAAAGGGCTGCCTTCCAAGCTTTCCTTTAAGATTATGGAAAAGGTTCGTAAAGGAAAAGGCATTACCGATGAGGAAGAGGCCACCATGGTGGAAAATCAGGTTCCTGACTGGTACATCGATTCCTGTAAAAAGATTAAATACATGTTCCCGAAGGCCCATGCGGCGGCTTACGTAATGATGTCCTTTCGAATTGCCTGCTATAAGGTATATCACCCGGAAGCTTTTTACGCCACCTATTTTACCACAAAAGCCGAGGATTTTGATGCGGGGCTGGTGGTCAAGGGTGTGGCCCCTATGAAGGAACGAATCAAAGCCATTGAAAGTCTTGGCAATGATGCTACCGCCAAGGAGAAAAATCTGCTGACCGTATTGGAAGTATCCCTGGAAATGTACCTAAGAGGGATTGAGCTATTGCCTGTGGATCTTTACAATTCCGATGCGGACCGTTTTCAAATTCTTGAGGGCAAACTCCTGCCTCCCTTAAAATCTTTACAAGGGGTAGGGGAGAACGCGGCGAAAAACATCGTGGCGGGAAGAGCATTAGGAGAGTTTTTATCCATTCAGGATCTGGTTCAAAAGACCAAGGTTTCCAAAACCGTAATCGAGGCCCTAAAGGAAAACCAATGCATACTGGACCTGCCTGAAACCAATCAATTATCCCTCTTTTAACTTGTACAATTAAGGGGATTATGATATACTGATTGTAATCAGAGGACTTTACCGTGGAAGAGTGGGAGCAACATACCCACTCTTTGCTATTTATATAAGCAGATATCCCAAATCTCTGATTTGGCGATAGTCGCTTACATTGTTTGCGGATTGTTCGCAGTAAGCAGATATCCCAAATCTCTGATTTGGCGATAGTCGCTTACATTGTTCCCAGTAAGTAGATAGCCCAAATTTTCAATAAAAAATCAATCATCGGATAAGAAATCGGGAAAAGTAGAGCAAAACAAAGTGAAAAAAGCAAAAATACAAAGGAAAGTATAAAGGAGGCACGAAAATTTGAAAAGAAAAGAAGTGGAAGAGCGGGTGGAATCCTTGGTGCTGTCAGCCGTGGATCAAGCATTCGAATTAGTGGATGTGGAGTACGTGAAAGAGGGACCCCATCGGTACTTACGGATTTATATGGATAAAGAAGGGGGCATTACCTTAGAGGACTGTCAAAAGATCAGTGAGCGCGTCAGCGAGCCACTAGACAAGCAGGATTTCATCGATGAGGCTTATTTTTTAGAGGTTTCCTCTCCCGGGTTGGACCGACCGTTAAAAAAGGAGCAGGATTATCATCGTTTCAACGGAGAAAACATCGAAGTAAAGCTTTATGAAGCCATGGATGGAGAAAAGGTTTATGAAGGGGAATTGGTAGGGTTTGTCGATGACATTGTAGAACTGATGACCGATAAGAACGAAACCGTAAAAATTCCAAAAAGTAAAATTGCAAGTGCGAAGCTGGCAGTAAAATTATAAGGGGGTAGCAGGATGAAGCTGGAATTTATCAATGCCCTTGAAGAAATTCAACGGGAAAAAGGGGTTTCTAAGGAAATTTTATTGGAAGCCATTGAAGCAGCATTAATATCAAGTTATAAAAGAAATTTCGGGTCCTCTCAGAATGTTCGTGTAAACATTGAAGAGGACACGGGAGAAATTCAAGTGTATTCACAGAAAAACGTGGTGGAAGTCGTAGAGGACGAAACCCAGGAAGTTACCTTGGAAGAAGCCAAGGAGAAAAATCCCAATTACGAAATCGGGGATGTCGTGGAAGAGGAAGTAACCCCGAGAAACTTCGGACGAATTGCCGCTCAAACCGCAAAACAGGTAGTGGTACAGCGTATCCGGGAAGCGGAGCGGGGTGTGGTTTACGAAGAGTACGTAAATCGGGCTTCCGATATTATTACCGGTACCATTTCACGGGTATCCAAGGGACTGGTATTTGTAGATCTCGGAAAGACCGAAGGGATTTTGGAGCCCAACGAGCAAGTACCCACCGAGGAATACGTTCACAATCAACGGATCAAAGCTTATATTCTGGAAGTGAAACGAACCACCAAGGGGCCCCAAATTCTTCTTTCCAGAAGTCATCCCGGACTGGTGAAGCGATTATTCGAATTGGAAGTGCCGGAAATCCATGACGGCGTAGTGGAAGTTGTGGGAATTTCCAGAGAAGCAGGCTTTCGTTCGAAGTTGGCGGTAAAATCCTTAGATGAAAACGTAGATCCCGTAGGGGCCTGTGTAGGTCATAAAGGAAGCCGAGTGCAGCGGATTGTGGAAGAACTCAGCGGTGAAAAAATGGACATCATCAAATACAGCGATGATCCCAGAGAGTTTATTACCGCAGCCCTTAGCCCTTCCAAAGTGGTAAAGGTTATGACCAGTGAAAAGGATAAAGCCGCACGGGTTATTGTTCCCGACTATCAACTATCTCTGGCCATCGGTAAAGAAGGACAAAACGCCCGACTTGCGGCAAAACTGACAGGATGGAAAATTGATATAAAGTCTGAAACCCAGCATAAAGAAGCCGGTTCCCCAAACTTTGGACAGGAGGAAACCCTGGAGGTCACTGAAGAATTGGAAGGAACGGAAACTGCCGTAACCGAAGAAAATTTAGTGGATGAAGAAAAACTGGTGGATGAAGAAAACCGGGTTGCCGAAGAGGTGGCAACGGAAGTGGATCTTGAGGATCTACCGGAAGAAACTTCAGATAAAAAAAACAGTGAATCATCGGATCAAAAAACGGATCAGGAAGCGGAGCAAGAAGAAGACCTTAAATAAGAATTAAGAGGTGATTCCATGAAAAGTCGGAAAACTCCCCTTCGAAAATGTATCGGATGCGGAGAATTAAAGGATAAACGGGATCTTATACGGGTGGTTAGAAGCAAAGAAGGAGAAGTTTCCTTAGACACCACAGGAAGAGCCCACGGCAGAGGGGCCTACATTTGTTCAAAGAAAGCCTGCTTAGAGATGGCTATAAAGAACCGGGGACTGAACCGTTCCTTTAAATGTGAAGTGCCTAAAGCCGTATATAATAAACTGTTAGAGGAGATTCCCATCGATGAATCATAATCAAAAGTTATTAGGATTTATAGGTTTGGCCATGCGTGCAGGGAAGGTGGTCTCCGGCGAAGAAGGGGTTCTTGCCGCCATTAAGAGTGAAAAGGCAGCCCTGGTAATCATTGCGGAAGACGCTTCCGAAGGTACGAAAAAGAAATTTACGGATAAAAGCAGTTATCGAGACATACCCTTTCGGATCGCTTTTGATAAGGATGTCCTGGGGAATGCCATCGGAAAAAAAACTAGGGCTGTTATAGGGATTGTAGATCCCAATTTTGCAAAAAAAATGCTGGAGATGATCGATTGCAGTCACTAGCCTAAACTATAGGGGGTGTTTGATTTGTCAAAGGTCAGAGTGTACGAATTAGCAAAAAAGTTGGATATGAGTTCGAAGGAACTGATCACAAAATTAGAAGAGCTTTCCATTGAGGTTAACTCCCACATGAGCAGTTTGGAAGAAGAGGATGTTAACATTATTGAAGAGCTTTTTGCCAAGCCCGAAGAAACATCGAAAAAGGAAGAGACAACAACGGAAAAGCAAAAGGATTCAAAAAAGAAAGCGGAAGAGCCGAAAAAAACCAACAAAAAAGCGAAAAAGAAAAAGCTTTCAAAAAAGGAACAAAAGAAACAGCGATATCAGGACACACAGCAGCAAAATGAAAAGACGGAAGACAAAAGCGAAGGAAAGAATGAGGTGGATGACATAATCGAATTAGAGGAAAAGATCATCGTAAAGGATTTAGCGGAAAAACTGGATAAAAACCCCAATGAAATCATTGGAAAACTGGTACAGCTTGGAATTATGGCGGCAATCAATCAGGAAGTGGATTTTGAAACCGCAGAGTTAATCGCCAGTGAATATGATATAGAAGTGACCAAGAAAGAAAGCGAAGAGGAAGAAGTGGAAGATCCGGAAGAATTTTTGAGTTTTGAACTTGAAGAGGATGATCCAAAGGATCTGGAGTTCCGATCTCCTGTAATCAGTGTAATGGGTCATGTAGACCATGGAAAAACCACGTTACTGGACGCTATTCGAAAGACCAAGCATGTGGACACGGAAGCCGGAGGAATCACCCAGCATATCGGGGCTTCGGAGATTATGATCAATGATCAAAAAATTGTATTTTTAGATACGCCTGGGCATGAGGCCTTTACTTCCATGCGGGCCCGAGGAGCAAAAGCTACGGATATTGCCATATTAGTTGTGGCCGCCGATGACGGAGTAATGCCTCAAACCATTGAAGCCATCAACCATGCAAGAGCTGCAGAGATCCCAATGATCGTTGCAATTAATAAAATTGATAAGCCCGGAGCCAATCCGGACCGGGTAAAGCAGGAACTGACGGAACATAATGTGGTTATTGAAGATTGGGGCGGCGACGTAATTGCTGTTGAAGTATCCGCCATTGAAGGCACCGGCATTGATCAATTGCTGGAAACCATCATTTTGGTTGCGGAAATGGAAGAACTCAAGGCAAATCCCAACAGAAAAGCCTTAGGAATTGTTATTGAGGCCAATCTGGATAAAGGGCGGGGAGCAGTAGCTACCGTGCTTGTGAAAAACGGAACCTTGAATATCGGCGACAACGTGGTTGTAGGCCTGGCTTCAGGAAAAATCCGAGCCATGGTTAACGACTCGGGAAAACGACTGAAAAAAGCGGGTCCAGCCACAGCCGTGGAGGTCACCGGACTCTCGGAAGTACCTAAGGCCGGAGATAAGCTGATCGTTGTAGACGACGAGAAAATGGCTAGAAATATCGCGGCAAAACGACAAAGCAAACTCAAATTAGATAAAGTGAAATCCGATAAGCGGGTATCCTTAGAAGATTTATATGACCGTATGAAAGAAGGAGAACTGAAGGAATTAAACATCATTGTGAAGGCTGATGTTCAAGGTTCTGTAGAGGCCGTACGACAATCCTTAAGCAAACTGTCCAACGAAGAAGTGGTAATTAAACCGATTCACGGTGGAGTAGGCGCCATTACAGAAACCGACGTAATGCTGGCCTCTGCCTCCAATGCCATTATCATCGGATTCAACGTTCGACCCACCTCTTCTGCTACAGCGATTGCCAAGAATGAAGAAGTGGACTTAAGAACCTACCGAATCATTTACAAAGCCATTGAAGATATCGAAGCGGCCATGGAAGGTATGCTGGATCCCGAATTTAAAGAGGTGGACCTTGGGAAAGTGGAAGTACGGGCAACCTTTAAAGTTCCTAATGCGGGAATGGTGGCCGGATGTTACGTACTGGAAGGTAAAATTACGAGAAACTCTAAAATCCGACTGGTTCGTGACGGAATTGTGATTCACGAGGGAGAAATCGATTCCCTCAGACGATTCAAGGACGAAGCCAAAGAAGTGGTGAAGGGCTATGAGTGCGGGGTAGGCATCGAGAACTTCAACGACGTTAAAGAAGGCGATATTATTGAAGCCTATGAAATCCAGGAAATCCAGCGTAAACTGAAGAAATAAAACCCGGGTCAGAAAATAGCCCTGGATTCTCGAAGTAAAGCGAAAGCCGGAACAGAAAGGAAGATGATGATGGCTTATTCAAGAGAAGAACGACTCAGTGAAGAAATTAAAAAAATTACCAGTAAAATTATTCGGGACGAATTAAACGATCCCCGTATTGCACCGATTACCTCCGTAACGGAGGTGGATGTAACCCGGGATCTTCGATTCGCCACATTGTTTATCAGTGTACTGGGTTCCGAAGAAGATAAAAAAGGCACCATTGAAGCATTAAATCATGCTAAGGGTCTTCTTAGAAAGGAAGTGGGAAAAAGAATCAGTTCCCACTTTACTCCGGAAATTTTAATAAAAATGGACGAATCCATAGAACAAGGAGTTAAAATGCACCAAAAGATCAATGAGGTGCGCCGTAAAGAAGAAGCGCGGAACGCTGAAAATCCGGAAAAACAGAATGAACAGGAAGAATCTTCGGGAGATTCCCATGATCAATAAAATCAAAGGGGAGATTGAAAGGGCAAACAAAATTGCCCTGATCTCCCATAAAAGTCCCGACGGGGACAGTCTGGGTTCCGTAGCGGGACTGGGACAGGCCCTGATGGAAGCCGGAAAAGAAGTCACCCTGTTTACCAACGACAGTATCCCGGGGAAATACGAATTTTTAGCGGAAAACAACCCCTTTGTCCAGTATAAAAAAGGCATGGGTAAAGAAATAGACCTCTTATTTGTATTGGACTGCGGCCAAGCTTCACGACTGGATTACAGTGAAACGGTACTTCAGGAGGCAAAAATTGTGATCAACATCGATCATCATATGAAAAATCCGAATTTCGGCCATATTAACTGGGTGGATACGGAAATTTCCTCCACCTGTGAACTGGTTTTGGAGTTAATCAACAAACTGAAGCTTCCCCTTAATCATGCCGGAGCAACCGCCCTTTATACGGGGATTGTTACGGATACGGGAAGCTTTATGTACGACAACACTGCTCCGAAGACCCTCAGGGCCGCTGCCAATCTCTTGGAGATGGGCGTGGATAAAGACCTGATTTATCGGGAGACGTATCAAAGCCGAAACATTCAGGAGGTAAAACTCCTGGGGGATGTATTAAAGGACCTAACCCTTTTGTTTGACGGACGGGTGTCTTTTACAAGCCTCAGTCAGGAGATGCTAAAAAGTTACGATTTGGATATTCAAGCCATGGACGAACTGATTGACTTTACCCGGGATATTGCCGGGGTGGAGATCTCCATTGTTTTAAAAGAAATGGAAAGCGGCGGTACAAAAATTGGATTTCGATCGAAGAGTGACCGACGGGTAGACAGCCTGGCCCGTTCCTTTGGTGGGGGCGGCCATGAAAAAGCTGCGGGAGCCACGGTGAAAACCGATTTGACGGAAACCAGGGAGCAGCTCATAAAAGCATTGGAAGAGCTGTTTCACTAAACTTATTTTGCGAGGAGGAAGCCCTATGAATGGGATCCTGAATATTATTAAGCCCATTGGGATGACCTCCCACGATGTGGTCTATAAGGTTCGAAAAAAATTAGGCATTAAAAAAGTAGGGCATACGGGGACATTGGATCCCAATGCTTCGGGAGTCCTGCCTATTTGCATCGGCCAGGGAACAAAAATATCCCAATTTCTGCTGGAAAAGGAAAAAGCATACCGCACCACTTGCCGTCTGGGGATCGTCACCGATACTCAGGACCTTGACGGCAAGGTGCTTGAAGAGAAACCGGTATCGATCTCCACCGAAGAGATTGAAAAGGCTCTTTTGCATTTTCAGCCGGGATACGACCAACTGCCTCCCATGTATTCCGCCTTAAAGGTGGATGGGAGAAAGCTTTACGAATATGCCCGGGAAGGGATTGAAGTGCACCGGGATAAGCGCCGGGTGGAACTTACCACCCTTAGACTGATCGATCACCGGGATGAGGAATTTTCCCTGGATGTGGTTTGTTCCAAGGGGACCTATATCCGAACCCTTTGCCATGATATTGGGGAGAAACTCGGTGTGGGAGGGACCATGGCCGCCCTGGAGCGGACCTTGGCGGGACCCTTTACCATCAAGGAGGGAACTCATCTAGAGGACTTATTGCAACTGGAACAAGGGGAAATCGAAGAGCGGTTGTTTCCGGTGGATTATCCCCTGGGACATTACCCGAAGTACCAGGTAAGAGAAGAACAGGAAAAACAGGCCTTAAACGGAAACAAGATTCCTTTAAGTGCCGAGGAGATTCCACTTTTTAAGGACCGGGAAAAAGAGCAGCAGTACCGCATCTATATTAAAGAGCGTTTTATCGGCATCGGTGAGATAATAACCGAAGAAAACAGAGAAAAAATGAAATTCGTCAAGGTCATTCTATAGAGATAAAAACCGTAGTGAAAAAACGAGGGATAACCATGAATATACTAAAACTAGATAAATCCTATCAATCCCCGTCCGCCCGGGGAGTAGCTCTTGGGAATTTTGACGGGGTACACCTGGGACACCAGGAGCTGTTAAAACTGGTGAGGAAAGAGTCCCAAAGGCGAAATCTTTGCCCCAGTGTGTACACTTTTTTGAATCATCCCCGAAAGCATCAAGGGGAAACCACCTTAAAGGAAATTACCAGCCTTCAGAAAAAGGCGGAGCTGTTCGCCGACCAAGGGATAAAAGAACTGATTCTTAGCCCTTTTAATAACGAGATTAAAAATATGGAACCCCGGGACTTTGTCCAGAAAATCCTAGTCGATCAGCTAAAAAGCAAGCTCATTGTTGTAGGCTTTGATTACCGTTTCGGGAAAAAAGCCAGTGCTAATCCCACGTTGCTGAAGGAATTGGGAAAGGAAATGGGTTTTGAGTTGAAAATCATCGAACCCTACAATTTCGGAGGGGAAAAAATCAGCAGTTCGAAAATTCGCGGGCTGATAGAAGCGGGAGAAGTTGGCGTTATGAAAAAATATCTGGGAAGGTACTACGCCATTCGGGGCCCTGTGATCCGTGGAAAGGGTCTTGGAACCAACATCGGTTTTCCTACGGCCAACATTAAAATCGACAGCAATCAGATTTTGCCGAAAAGCGGGGTATACGCCACTTATTCCAAGGTGGATGAGAAAATCTACCGAAGCGTGACCTCTGTAGGGCATCAACCGAAGTTTAATGACCGGTCTGCGGAAGTGGAGTCCTTTTTTATGGATTTTAAAGGAAATCTATACTCCCGTTCCGTAGAGACGATTTTTGTAAAGTTTCTTCGGGGTCAGATTTCCTTTGAGGGTCCCGAGGCTCTCAGCTGGCAGATTGAAAAAGATGCAAAAGAAGCGAAACTCCATTTACATTCCGATACTGATATGATAAACTATTAATGTGTCAAAACAACCCGTTCTCGGTAACTCGACAACTCCGGCGATTACTTAGATTGGGGGGTACAAAAAACAAGGAGGTGCAACATGAATAAAGACCAAAAGAACAACATCATTGACAGCTATAAGGTACACGAAAGTGACACCGGTTCTTCAGAGGTGCAAATCGCTCTTCTAACGGAAAGAATCAACCACTTAAACGAACACCTTAAGATCCACAAAAAAGACCATCACTCAAGACGAGGTCTGTTAAAAATGGTAGGTAAAAGAAGAAACCTTCTAAACTACTTAAGAAAGCAAGATATCGAGAAATACCGAGATATCCTACAAAAACTGAACTTAAGAAAATAATAAAAGAGCGGGTGGCCACCCGCTCTATTATTGAATGTGGGCAAGTTTTTTTGAGAATCTGATTGAAAACCGTGATGAAGTTTTTCGAAAATTAGTGATGAAGTTTTTTAAACAATGAAAATGTCTATAATTTATATCCGATGTTCTCATGAAATAGAACGAAAGTCTTAAAAAAAAAGAATATTCGTGATATAATCATTAATAGAGTGTAACTGAAGTGAGAAGAGAAGAAGAGAAGAAGAGAAGAAGAGAAGAGAAGAGAGAGGAGCACGATTAACGTATGGAAATATTTGAAATGGAACTTGGAGGGAAACCCCTAATTATTGAAACCGGAAGAATTGCCCAGTTAGCCAACGGATCCTGTTTAGTAAAATATGGAGAAACCGCAGTGCTGGTAACGGCAACAGCTTCAAAAGAACCTCGAGAGGGAATGGACTTTTTTCCCTTAAGTGTGGACTATGAAGAGCGTATGTATGCCGTTGGGAAAATCCCCGGAGGATTTATTAAAAGAGAGGGTAGACCTACGGAAAATGCGATTTTAACCTGTCGTTTAATTGACCGTCCTATTCGACCCTTATTCCCTGATGGTTACAGAAACAGTGTGCAAATCGTGGCAACGGCCATGTCCGTAGACCAGGAATGCTCACCGGAAATCGCAGCGATGATCGGTACATCGGTGGCATTATCGATTTCCGATATTCCTTTTGATGGTCCCATCGGAGGCGTGAAACTTGGTATGATCGACGGAGAATTCAAGGTAAACCCCAGTGAAATTGAGTTGGAAGACAGCTTAATCGACCTTACGGTGGCAGGAACCAAAGACGCCGTATTAATGCTGGAAGCGGGAGCCAATGAAGCTACTGAGGATATCATGCTGGATGCCATTCTTTATGCCCACGAAGAGATCAAAAAAATCGTGACCTTTATTGAGGGAATCGTTGAAAAGGTCAACAAGCCAAAAATGGAAGCGAAAGTTCCCCAAATTGACGAAGAACTTCGTCGTGCTGTGGAGGATTTTGGCGGAGAAATGATTAAAAGTGCGATCAAAACCTTTGATAAGCAGGAACGAATGGATAAAATCAGTGAAGCGAAGAGTGAAATCATCGCTCATTTTGAAGAACAATACCAAGAGGATGAAAATCTTGCTAAGATTAAAAAAGATGTTAGCGGGATCTGCAAAGAAATCGAAAAGCATCACTTAAGACAAATGATTGTTCATGAAAATAATCGGCCCGACGACCGAAAAACCGATGAAATCCGACCAATCACTTCTGATGTAGGTGTTCTTCCGAAAACCCATGGTTCCGGACTATTTACAAGAGGCCAAACCCAGGTACTTACCGTTGCCACCCTTGGTGCCGTAGGTGAAGTACAAACGATCGATGGACTTGGTTTGGAAGAGTCCCGACGATATATGCACCATTATAATTTCCCGCCATACAGTGTGGGTGAGACCGGATTCATGCGAGGACCCGGACGACGGGAAATTGGTCACGGTGCCTTGGCAAGTAGAGCACTTGAGCCTATGCTTCCTTCCAAAGAGGAATTCCCCTACACCCTACGATTGGTATCGGAAGTTGTTGCCTCCAACGGTTCCACTTCTCAGGCCAGTGTTTGCGGAAGTACCCTGTCCTTACTGGACGCCGGTGTACCGCTGAAGAAAATGGTTGCGGGAATTGCCATGGGAGCCATGCGTGAAGACGATAAAATTGCCATACTTTCAGACATTCAAGGAATGGAAGACTTCCTTGGAGACATGGACTTTAAAGTTGCAGGAACCGACGACGGTATCACCGCTATGCAAATGGACATGAAAATTGCGGGCATCAGCAAAGAGGTTCTGCAGGAAGCGCTAGAGCAGGCAAGGATCGGTCGGCTGCACATCTTAGGTGAAATGCGTAAAGTAATTTCTGAGCCTCGACCGGAATTATCTCCCTATGCTCCAAGAATTCTACAAATGAAGATTCATCCCGATAAAATCCGAGAGGTCATCGGAGCCGGTGGTAAAGTGATCAACAAGATCATTGACGATACCGGGGTAAAGATTGACATCGAAGATGACGGAAGCATTTTCATTGCTGCGGAAGACGGAGAATCCGGAAAGGAAGCCATGAGAATTATCGAAAACATTGTAAGGGATCCGGAAGTCGGAGAGACTTATACGGGCAAAGTCGTGAAAATCATGAACTTCGGTGCCTTTATGGAAATTCTCCCCGGTAAAGAAGGACTCCTGCACGTTTCCAACATTGCCCATGAACGGGTAAACAAAGTGGAAGATGTGTTAAAGGAAGGCCAGGAGATGGAAGTAAAAGTTATCGAAATTGATAAAGGCGGAAAAGTAAGTTTATCTCGAAAAGCTCTGCTGAAAAAGGACGATAAATTTAAAAAATAGTTATAACTAAAGCACACAAGAATAAAGCATAAACCCTGTGGTTTATGTTTTTTTCTCGTACATAGCCGAAGACTAGGATGAGGTGAAGAAAATGGCGGGTAAAAAGAAAAAACGGAAAAGTTCATCGAAAAACAGTTACTTTAATGAAATACTGGGCATTGGTTTTATCGCAGCAGGCCTTTTGCTGCTGGTGGCAATTATGGACCTGGGAGGGGGAGCCATCGGAGATGGGATTAATTATTTCTTCCGGGGACTCTTAGGAGGGACCGCCAGGATCCTGCCCTTTGTTTTTATAGCCCTGGGGATTATCTCCATCGGGAAAGAGGAAGCGTTAAAGGAACGGCGAAACCTGTGGTTTTTCGGGCTGCTTCTGGTAGGCATACTGATTTTCAGTTCCTTAATGGCTAGGAGCCTACTCGTGGATTATCATCTGCAGTATCCCGACCATGGCACCTTACAACGTTTTGGAAATTATTTTGTTCTCGGAGCCGAAGGGGAGGGCAGCGGCTTTATCGGTATGACACTGACTTACTTTATTGTAAGCCTCTTTGGCATTTGGGGCAGTTTTATCATTACCCTGAGTGCGCTGTTGATCGGTTTTATTATCTATACGAAGATTTCCATCTATCAAAACTTGAAAAAATGGTTTGAAGGGATTCATAAATTTTTCAAAGAACAGCTTAAGGTATGGAAGGCCCGTTCCAAAAATCGAAAGCTTTTGAAAGCGGAGAAGAAACGAAAAACCATGGCCATTAAGGCCCAGGCAAAAAGAACCGAGGCGGAAACGTCCTCAAAGGAATCCTCAAAAGTCGGAGACTTCAGCGAAGACCAAGAGGGTGGGAGATGGTCCGATGAAAAGGAAGCGCCGGCTTTCAGCAAAAACTCGGATCCAAATGGTAATAACGGTCAATATGGCGAGAACGGTCAATATGGAGACCGGGGTCAAAATTCGGATACCGGTGAAAGTCCGGTGCAAAAAGGCCTGCCGCCCGAAGCCTTCAGCCCCGAGTATTATCAGCCCCGGGATAAAAACGCCCCTAAGGGATATCCCGAAGGTGTTCAAGGATCCAAAAGAGAAGATCCTCTTACCGATGGCAGCCAAGGGCCCTTGCCGGGACAACTGTCCATCGATCCGGATAACCCTGTAAATACTCAGGAAAAAGTGGGGATGGACGAATTTGAAAACATCGCCTTTACCCCGGAGACGAAGCCTTACCAATTTCCCGGAACGGATCTACTGGTTCGTCGGGCCAAACCCGAAGGCAATTCCGATCGGAAATATATGCATAAAAAAGCCCGGATATTGGAAGAGACCTTAAAAAACTTCGGGGTCAGTGCCAAAGTCGTACATTTTAGCAAAGGACCCTCCATAACCCGGTACGAACTGCAGCCGGAGACCGGGGTCAAAGTATCCAAGGTCGTAAATTTAAGCGATGATATCGCTCTTAATATGGCGGCCTCCGCCATTCGAATCGAAGCGCCGATCCCGGGAAAAGCCGCCATCGGCATTGAAATTCCCAATGAGGAAACCTCCATGGTGGACCTTCGGGAACTGCTGGAATCCCATGCCTTTCGAAAGGGAAAGGAAAAAATCCCCTTTGCCCTGGGCAAAAACGTTTCGGGAGAGCCTGTGATGGGAGACATTTCAAAAATGCCTCATCTGCTGATCGCAGGAGCCACGGGTTCCGGAAAAAGTGTCTGTATCAATACGTTGATTTTAAGTATTCTTTACGGGGCGAAGCCCGATGAAGTAAAGTTGATCTTAGTGGACCCGAAGGTGGTGGAACTGAATCAATACAACGGCATTCCCCATCTGTTGATTCCCGTAGTTACGGACCCTAAAAAGGCCACTACGGCCCTTAGCTGGGCAGTGGATGAAATGACCAAGCGTTATGAACAGTTTGCGGAAAACGGCGTGAAGGATATTGCCGGTTACAACGAAAAATTCTCCGGGGAAAAACTGCCCTATATCGTGATCATCATTGATGAGTTGGCGGATTTAATGCTGGTGGCCCCGGGAGAGGTGGAGGATAAAATCTGTCGGATCGCCCAGATGGCCAGAGCCGCGGGGATCCATTTAATTATTGCCACCCAGCGGCCCTCGGTCAATGTAATTACCGGGGTGATTAAAGCCAATATTCCCTCGAGAATTGCTTTTTCCGTAGCTTCCCAAGTGGACTCCAGAACCATTATCGACACCGGAGGGGCGGAAAAACTTCTGGGAAAAGGGGATATGCTCTTTCAGCCCATCGGCGCCAACAAACCCCAACGACTGCAAGGCTCCTTCGTAGAGGAAAATGAAGTGGAAAAAGTGGTTTCCTTTTTAAAGGGAAAAACCGATGAAGAACCGGAATACCAGCTTTCTTTGCTGGAAGAAATCGAAGTGGAGGAAAAGCCCAAGGAGGAACCGGAAGACTCCATTTATGATGAGGCCCGGGATTTGGTCATCGAGCGGGAACAGGCCTCGGTCTCCATGCTGCAGCGGAAATTCAAAATCGGCTATAATCGTGCCGCCCGACTGATCGATTCCTTGGAAGAAAGCGGTGTGGTGGGTCCTCATGAGGGATCCAAACCCCGACGGGTCCTCGTCTCCAAAGAAGCGGAGCAACTGCAGGAGGACGCCCGGAGGGAAGGGGAAACAAATTCCCCGGAAGAGGAAGTGGAGGAACAGGATTAATTTCATTCTTTTTATCACAAATGAATTAAAATATGATAAACTGAAGTCTAGTTACGGATACGAAGGATTATAAGCGTATAGATATAGATAGGAGCGAAAGAATAAAGACATTATGAAACAGAGGAAAGGAAGTAGATGAAATGGCTTTAAAGGTTTATATAGAATCCCTGGGTTGTTCGAAAAACTTAATTGATTCGGAGTTGATGTTGGGAATTTTAAAGAAAAACGGTTATGAGATTACAACGGATCAACATCTGGCCCATGCCATCGTGGTGAACACCTGCGGATTCATTGAAGCCGCCAAGGAAGAGTCCATTAACCAAATTCTGAAAATGGGGGAGTTAAAAAGCAACAATTTAAAAACCCTGATTGTGGCCGGCTGTCTTGGAGAGCGTTACGCCCAGGATTTATTGGAAGAACTTCCCGAAGTTAATGCCATCGTAGGAACCGGGGATTATGAAAGCATTGTAAAGGTAATGAATGAAACCCTGGAAGGGAAACGACTGCATTATGTGGGCAACGTAGATAAGATCTTTGATGAGGATCATAAGAGGGTATTAACCACCCCCGCCCATACGGCGTATTTGAAAATCTCCGACGGCTGTGACAACCTTTGCACCTACTGCATAATTCCGAAACTCCGGGGAAAATACCGAAGCCGGAAGATGGAGAATGTATTGGAAGAAGCCAAGGATTTAGCCGAACAAGGGGTAAAGGAAGTGATTCTGATTGCCCAGGACACCACCCGGTACGGCATCGATTTATACGATGAGTTCCGTCTGCCGAAGCTTCTGGATGAACTCCAAAAGATTGAAGGTATTCAATGGATTCGCATGCTCTATTCCTATCCCGAGATGATTACCGAAGAGTTGATCGAAAGTATGAAAAACAATTCCAAGGTCTGTAAATATTTGGATATTCCGGTGCAGCATGCCAGTGATACGGTGCTGAAGCGAATGAACCGAAGAACCAGTAATCAGCAGTTAAGGGAGTTGATTCAAAACTTACGGAAAGCCATTCCGGATATTGTGCTTCGAACCTCATTGATCGTCGGTTTTCCCGGGGAAACCGAAGAGGATTTTGAAATGTTAACGGATTTTGTGAAAACTCAAAAATTTGACCGATTAGGAGCCTTTACCTATTCCCTGGAAGAGGATACCCCGGCCTTCAACTTGCCGGACCAGCTCAGTGAAGATTTGAAAGAACAGCGCCAAAGGAAGATCATGGAACTGCAGCAGGCTATTTCCCTGGAAAAAAACCGGGAAAAAATCGGTAGGGAAATGGAAGTGCTGATAGAAGAAGATTTAGAACCGGGTGAATACCTTGGAAGAAGTCAAGGGGATGCACCGGAAATTGATGGCGGAGTATACGTTACCTGCAAAAAAACCCATAAGCCGGGAGACATTGTGATGGTACGAGTTACCGGTGCAATGGAATATGATTTGATGGGAGAGTGCGTCGATGAAGATGAACTTAGCGAATAAACTGACAATACTTCGAATATTTATGGTACCGGTTTTTATGGTGTTTTTGCTGCATCAAATTCCCTATGGGGATTACATCGCTGCCTTTGTATTCATTCTTGCCGCCATTACCGATTCCCTGGACGGATATATTGCCAGAAGTCGTAATCAGATTACCAATTTCGGGAAGTTCATGGATCCTTTGGCGGATAAGCTGCTGGTTTCCGCAGCGTTGATATCATTATCCTCCATGGGCGAAATCTCCGCCTGGGTTGTGGTGATTATTATTGCCCGGGAGTTTACCATCAGCGTGCTTCGGGCCGTGGCTGCAGCGGAAGGCCTTGTGATTGCCGCCAGTGTTTGGGGAAAAGTGAAGACCATTTCCCAGATCGTGGCCATATCCCTGATTCTGCTGGATAATTTCCCTTTCCGATATATTAACGTTCCCATGGACACCATAGTTCTTTGGATTGCCGTTATTTTCACCGTGATTTCCGGAGTGGATTATATCCGGAAGAATAAAAAAATTATCGACAGTTAAAAAACCTTTGATTTTTCCTTCGGACTACAGTATAATGAAATTAGAACATTCGTTCGAGAAAAACAAATGAAAGGGTGTGACCAGTTTAACTGGACTTATGGAAAAGAAAAAAGCACTAGAAATGGCCATTGGTCAAATTGAAAAGCAGTTTGGTAAGGGTTCCATCATGCAACTGGGCGGTGACGCAATACGAAATATTGATGTCATTCCCACCGGCTCCATCGGATTGGATGTGGCCTTAGGAGTAGGGGGCGTACCCCGGGGAAGAATTATCGAAATTTACGGACCGGAATCCTCCGGTAAAACCACCATGACCCTACATATGATTGCGGAAGCGCAAAAAAATGGAGGGACCGCCGCATTCATCGATGCGGAGCATGCCTTGGATCCGGCCTATGCCCGGAACCTGGGAGTAAAAGTGGATGAACTGATTGTCTCTCAACCGGATACGGGGGAGCAGGCCTTAGAAATCGCGGAAGCCCTGGTAAGAAGCGGCGCCGTGGATATCATTACCGTAGACTCCGTGGCGGCCCTTGTGCCCAAGGCGGAAATTGAAGGAGAGATGGGGGATTCCCACGTGGGACTCCAGGCAAGACTCATGTCCCAGGCCCTTCGTAAACTTTCCGGTTCCATCAGCAAGTCCCATACCACCGTAATTTTCATTAATCAGCTGCGGGAAAAAATCGGTGTGATGTTTGGAAACCCTGAAACCACTTCGGGAGGCCGGGCACTGAAGTTTTATGCCTCGGTTCGGATGGATATTCGAAAAATCGATATCATCAAGCAGGGCAATGACATTCTGGGAAATCGTACCCGGGTAAAAATTGTCAAAAACAAAGTGGCTCCACCCTTTAAAAAGGCGGAGTTTGATATTATGTACGGTAAAGGGATCTCCGCCTCCGGAGATATTTTAGACCTTGCCAGCGAGCTGGATATTGTGGATAAAGCCGGTGCCTGGTACAGCTATGAAGGTACCCGCCTGGGTCAGGGACGGGAAAATTCCAAAACCTATCTTGAGGAAAATACGGACCTGCTAAAGGAACTGGAGCGAAAAATCCGAGTCCATCATAACCTGATCGAAGATGATACCCCGGTTGTGAAGGATGCTGCAAAGGAACCCAAAGTCGATAAAACCGATAAAACCGAGAAAAAAGGGAAAAAAGCTGAATAAATAAATATTTTTCCGATTATTGGGAAAATACCGGTTTTCAAAAGCCGACAAAACGAAGCTCCGGGAGACAACTCCCGGGGCTTTTTCCGGTTTCAAGGGGCTTTTTTGATCTTTGTGGGAGCGGTTTCGATCTTTTCCGGCTTTTCCTTATCCTTCCAAGCCTAGGCAATGATTCCTTGACACTCATTGGAAAAAAGGATAAAATGAAAAGGTGTAATATTGTAATAATCCTAACTAAAAAATGTGTAATAAGGATTGAAAAAAAATTAAATAAAGGAGGTGTCCAATATCGAACCAACTATGATACTATGGCTAATCGCAGCTGCAATTGTAGGATGCCTTGCTGGATATTTTATTCGCAAAAATATTGCAGAGGGAAAAATAAATAACGCAGAACAGTTAGCTGTAAAAATTGAAAAAGAAGCAATTAAGGATGCGGAAACGCAAAAAAAAGAATTACTGCTGGAAGCAAAAGAAGAAGTACATCGATTGCGAAACGATTTTGAAAAGGAAAGTCGGGACAGAAGAAACGAACAGCAAAAGATCGAAAAACGATTACTTCAAAAAGAAGAAAGCTTGGACCGTAAATCAGAGGCAATAGAAGCCAAAGAAAACAAGTACAACCAGAAACTGAAAGCTATTGAGGACAGAGAGGGGAAAATTGAGAGCTTAATTCAAGAACAAAAGATCAAGCTCGAAGAAGTCTCCGGTCTTACTCAAGAGGAAGCCAAGCGGATTTTAATGAATGACGTGGAAAAGGAAGCGAAGCACGAGGCTGCGATGATGATAAAAGAAATCGAAAGCCAGGCCAGGGAAGATGCGGACAAGAAAGCCCGGGAAATCATTGCTTACTCTATTCAAAAATGTGCGGCGGACCATGTGGCGGAAACCACGGTTACCGTTGTGGAATTGCCTAATGATGAAATGAAAGGTCGAATTATCGGTCGGGAAGGTCGAAATATTCGAACCTTAGAAACCTTAACCGGTATTGATCTGATTATTGATGATACTCCTGAAGCCGTTATTTTATCAGGATTTGACCCCATCAGAAGAGAAGTTGCACGAATCGCCCTGGAGCGATTGATTGTGGATGGAAGAATTCATCCCGCCAGAATCGAAGAAATGGTTGAAAAAGCCAAAAAAGATGTGGAAGAAATGATTAAGGAAACCGGAGAACAGGCAACCTTTGACACCGGAGTATACGGACTGCATCCTGAACTTATGAGACTGCTTGGACGACTGAAGTATCGAACAAGTTACGGACAAAACGTATTAAAACATGCCATTGAAGTATCCCATTTAGCAGGAATTATGGCGACGGAACTGGGACAGGATCCGAAAGTTGCTAAAAGAGCAGGACTCCTGCATGATATCGGAAAAGCTGTGGACCATGAAGTGGAAGGTCCCCATGTGGAAATCGGTATGAATTTACTGAAAAAGTACAAAGAATCCAAAGCCGTCATCCATGCGATGAGTACCCATCATGGAGACTATGAACCGGAAAGTCTGGAAGCAATTTTAATTACCGCTGCCGATGCAGTATCCGCTGCAAGACCGGGAGCAAGAAGAGAAACCCTGGAGTCCTATATTAAACGACTGGAAAAACTCGAAGAAATTGCCAACAAACATGAAGGTGTGGAAAAGTCCTTTGCCATTCAGGCGGGACGGGAGATTCGAATTATTATTAAACCGGAAAATTACAATGACGAGCAAATGGTTGTACTTGCCCGGGATATTTCGAAAAACATTGAATCGGAACTGGAGTATCCGGGTCAGATTAAAGTCAATGTGATTCGAGAAACAAGAGCCATTGAATACGCAAAATAGAAGGGATTAGGGATAAAAACCGACCCTTAATATTGATAAAATCAGTAACCGGGAGGATGTGAAAACATCCTCTTTTTTAATGTTGACAAAAAGACTCGGGTATACTATAATGAGCTTATTGAATTCCAAGTATTTTAGTCGGAAATATTCTGACGATTTGATAAGGAGGGTTGATATGAAGTTTTCAACAAAGGGCCGATACGGACTAAAGGCCATGTTCGATTTGGCCGTGAATTACGGAGAGGGCCCGATTACTTTGAAAAACATCGCCCACCGACAAGACATCTCGGAGCACTATTTAGAACAGTTGATTGCCACGCTGAGACGGGCAAAACTGGTAAAAAGTGTACGGGGCGCCCAAGGCGGATATATGTTAAACCATCCCCCGGAAGAGATTACCGTAGGGGATATTATACGGTCTTTGGAAGGTCCCGTGGGACCGGCGGATTGTGTAATGGATCCGGAAGCCGATGAATGCAGCAACCAGGAATCCTGTGTAACCCGACTGGTCTGGGCAAGAATTCAGGAAAGTGTGAACGATGTAATCGATACCACAACCTTAGCTGACATGTTAGAGGATCAGGAAAGAATAAACAATAAGAAAAATTATATGTTTTATATATAAGAAAAGGGGTGTAATGATGAAAAAACGAGTATATATGGACTATTCAGCTACCACACCGATGAGAGAAGAAGTCCTTGAAGAAATGATGCAATTTATGAAAACCGAATATGGAAATCCTTCCAGTCTTCACAGTTATGGAAGAGCGAGCAAGAACGCCGTGGATACCGCCCGGGACCGGGTTGCCCAAACCATTAATGCCAAGTCACGGGAGATATATTTTACCGGTGGAGGTTCGGAAGCGGACAACTGGGCAATTATCGGATATGCCTTTGCCAACAGAAACAAAGGAAATCATATCATCACCACAAAGGTGGAACACCATGCGGTACTCCACACCGTGGAATATTTGGTAAAAGAGCATGGATTTAGTGCAACTTATCTGGATGTGGACGCCGACGGGTTAATCGATTTAAAAGACTTAAAGGCCGCCATCACCGATGAGACCATTTTAATTACCGTAATGTTTGCCAACAATGAAATCGGAACCATCCAACCTATTAAAGAAATCGGCGCGATGGCCAAGGAAAAGAAGGTCGCCTTTCACACCGACGGTGTACAGGCCCTTGGCAATATCAAACTCGATGTGGATGAGTTAAATATCGATATGATGAGTATGTCCGCCCATAAACTTCACGGACCCAAGGGCATCGGAGCCCTATACATCCGACCGGGTATTAAAATTCACAACTTGATTCACGGCGGCGCTCAGGAGCGTAATAAACGGGCGGGGACGGAAAACGTACCGGGTATCGTAGGCTTCGGGAAAGCCGCAGAGCTTGCCCATGAAAACCTGAGAGAGCGGATTCAGGAAAAAACCCGGCTTCGGGATAAATTGATTGACGGGATTTTAGAAAACATTCCCTATACCTTATTAAACGGTCATAGAACCCAAAGACTGCCCAACAATACCAATATTTCCTTCCGATATATTGAAGGGGAATCCTTGCTGCTAAGTCTGGATATGGTAGGCATTGCGGCCTCCAGTGGTTCCGCCTGCACTTCGGGATCCTTGGATCCGTCCCATGTATTGCTATCCCTCGGACTTACCCATGAGGTGGCCCACGGATCTCTCAGACTGACCATCGGAGCCTATAACACCGAAGAGGAAGTGGATTACGTATTAGAGCAGTTACCTCCCATTGTGGAGAGACTGCGGCAGATGTCCCCGCTATATGAAGAAATCCAAGGAGGTAATCAATAATGTATACGGAAATTGTAATGGAGCACTTTACCAACCCCAGAAATGTAGGAGAGATTAAAGACGCCGACGGCGTAGGCCAGGTAGGAAACCCGAAATGCGGCGATATCATGAAGATGTATTTTAAAATTGATGAGAATGAAGTGATCACCGATGTGAAATTTAAGACCTTCGGCTGCGGTTCCGCCATTGCCAGCTCCTCTATTGCCACGGAACTGATCAAGGGGAAAACCGTAAAGGAAGCCCTAAACGTAAGCAATAAAAAAGTGGTTGAAGAACTGGGAGGCCTGCCTTCTGCAAAAATCCACTGTTCCGTACTCGCGGAGCAGGCGATCAAATCCGCAATATATGATTATGCAGCAAAGCATGACAAGCATTATGAAGAATTGGAGGGCTTTGATCCGAAAGCCGCCCAAGAGGACGACCACCACTAGAGAAATAATAAACTGAATTGGATAACAAACCAAAGAAAATACAGTGATTAACTGTGTTTTCTTTTATTTTATAGATTTATTTTCTAATTTTTGCTAAAATGAAAGATGAAGGAAAAGATTCTGACAATCCCGGGAAAAGGATTTTTGGAATAAAGGAGGGGATTTTCTTGTGGCCAGCATCATGGTTTAGGTTTGGAACCCCATTACTGAACGCAGGGAATAATGAAGTATCCCGGTTAGCGGAAAGAGGCTATATCATGAATTTTTTATTCTTCCTGATATTGCTGGGCGTTTTATTGCTCATCGGCTTTGGAATTTATTATTTAATACATATCGGCAATAATTTTTTATATCGGGACCGGCGGATTTTTATCGGGAAAAAACAGATTTTTTATTTTATCCTGTTCTTTTTCGTTGTACTGATTCTGATCGGTCTTTATACCATTCAAGGATTTTTACTCCAATTAGTGGCGCCCTTTTTGGCGGCCTTTGCCATTGCCTATATTCTAAATCCTGCGGTAACCTTTATGGATAAAAAGGGGATTCGAAGACCCTATGGTATCCTTCTGATTTATGCAGGGATTTTAGTGGTGCTCGGGCTGCTGTCCTTAAGCTTTTTCCCCAGAATCACCGGAGAAATGAGGCGTTTGATGGAGGTATTTCCCCAGTATGTGGAAAATGCCTATGAAGGCTTTCAAGCCTTCTACGAAAGAAACTTTCATCGAATCGGATTCTTACCGGAAAACCTGGAAAATCTGGGAGAGATGCTGGATTTGGACATGGACCGGTTTCAAGATATGTTTATGGGCGCTTTCACCTCCATTACCCAGACCTTTCGGGGCTTTTTTATCCGGGTAATCAATGTGATACTAACCCCGATCATCACCTTTTACTTTTTAAAGGACCGGGAAAAATTCAAGCATAATATTTTAATGGTGATCCCTGAGCGGGTTCGCCAGCAGGCCCTGCTGATCGGCTATGATATGAACACGGCTCTGGGAGGTTTTGTACGGGGCCAGCTGCTGGTGGCCCTGTTTGTGGGAACCCTGACGACGATTTCCCTACTGATTCTTCGAGTGGAATTCGCGGTGTTGGTGGGTATGATTGCAGGGATATTCAATATTATTCCCTACCTGGGACCTTTTATCGGAATTATTCCCGCCGTATTCTTTGCCCTGCTGGACGGCCCGGTTAAAGCTCTTTGGGTCATCTTAGTTTTTACCGTCATTCAGCAGATTGAAAGCGGTATCGTCACCCCCAGAGTAGTAGGAAAGCGGGTGGGTTTTCATCCCGTATTTGTGATGCTTTCCCTGATGATCGGCGGCCGGGTGTTCGGAATTCTCGGAATGCTCATTGCCGTACCCACCGCAGTAACCATCCACATTTTAGGAAAACACTTTATCGCCTTGGTTAAACGGATCTAACGTGATATAATTTTTAAAAGTACTATTGATATAAAAGAGGAGGAACATCAATGAAAGCAATGGGAGCAAACGAAATTCGAAGAGCCTTTTTAAAGTTTTTTGAAGAAAAGGATCACTACATCCAAAAAAGTTACCCTCTGGTACCCCGGGAGGATAAAAGTTTACTGTTGATCAATGCGGGAATGGCCCCTTTAAAACCTTATTTTTCAGGTACCAAGGAGCCGCCGAAAAACCGTATGGCCACCTGTCAAAAGTGCATTCGTACCGATGATATTGAAAACGTTGGACGAACCGCCCGCCACGCCACGTTTTTCGAAATGCTTGGAAACTTTTCCTTTGGAGATTACTTTAAAAAAGAAGCCATTGAATGGGCCTGGGAATTTGTCTTAAAGGATTTAGAGATGCCGAGAGAAAATATCTGGGCCTCCATTTACGAAGAGGACGACGAAGCCTTTGACCTGTGGCATGAGCATATCGGTCTGGAAAAAGAGCGAATCGTACGGCTGGGTAAGGAAGACAACTTCTGGGAAATCGGAACCGGCCCCTGTGGTCCCTGCTCCGAGCTTTATTATGACCGGGGCCCCGCCTACGGCTGTGAGGATCCCGATTGTAAACCGGGCTGCGACTGTGACCGCTTTGTGGAATTCTGGAACCTGGTATTTACTCAGTTTAATAAAGACGAAGAAGGCAATTATACAAAGCTGCCAAGTCCCAATATTGACACGGGCATGGGCCTTGAGCGGGTAGCTGCCATTATGCAGGACGTAAACTCCATTTATGAAATTGATATAGCCAAAAAGATCTATGACCGTGTGGTAACCATGAAAAATTCTCCGGAAAAGGCCGAGGAAAATACTTCCATTAAAGTGATTACCGACCATATCAAGGCCGTAACCTTTATGATCGGTGACGGAATCATTCCCAGCAATGAAGGCCGGGGGTACGTCCTTCGAAGACTTCTTCGACGGGGAGCCCGCCATGGAAGACTGCTGGGCATTCGACACAGCTTCTTAAAAGATCTGATGGAAACCGTCGTGGAGATTTTCGGCGAAGACTATCCCGAACTTCAGGAAAAAAAGGACTATATCCGAAAAATCATCACCGTGGAAGAAGAAAAATTCCAGGAGACCATCGGTCAGGGAATGGAAATCTTGGACGGATACATTGAAGCCCTGGTGAAAAGGGGAGAAAAAACCCTGTCGGGAGCCGACGCCTTTAAGCTTTATGACACCTACGGTTTTCCCCTGGACCTGACCCTGGAAATCTTAGCGGAAAAAGAGCTGTCCGTGGATGAAGAGGCCTTTAAAGCCGCCATGGAAAAGCAGCGAAACCTCGCCCGAAGCTCCAGACAAAAACAAGGAAACGAAGGCTGGGCGGAGGATCCCTTAAAGTCCGTGGACCCGAAGTTAAAAACCCTATTTACGGGATATACCTCCTTTAAGGAAACGGCCAAGGTCATGGCCCTGGTATCTCAGGGAGCGCCCGTAACGGAAGCCACTGAAGGGATGGAAGTCCTGCTGATTACCGATAGAACCCCCTTTTACGGAGAAAGCGGAGGACAGGTGGGAGATCAAGGTAGAGCCTACCATGACAGTTTTGAAGGAAAGGTACTGGATACCCAAAACGATAAAAACGGAAGAACCTACAAGCTCATTAAAGTCTTATCCGGTGTAGTAAAAACCGGGGAAGACGTGACCCTGCATATCGATGAAAAACGTCGCTTTGCCACGATGAAAAACCATACGGGGACCCATCTTCTGCATCAGGCACTTAAGGACGTTGTAGGGGATCATGTAAATCAAGCGGGATCCTACGTCAGCGATGAACGAATGCGATTTGACTTTAATCATTTTGAAGGACTGACCAAAGAGGAAATGGAAAAAATCGAGGACCAGGTGAACGCCGTGATTTTTAACGGACAGCCGGTCACCGCCTCCACCATGTCCCTGGACGATGCCAAAGAAAAAGGGGCCGCAGCCCTGTTTACGGAAAAATACGACGCCCATGTCCGGGTAATTGAGGTCGAGAATTATTCCAATGAACTGTGCGGCGGTTGCCATGTGGATAACACCAGCAAAATCGGGATGTTTAAAATCCTTCACGAGGCCAGTGTGGCCTCCGGCGTCCGACGAATTGAAGCGGTAACCGGCGAAGGGGTTTATCGCCAGATGAAGGAGCAACAGGCTCTGATTCAGCAGGCGGCCCAAACCTTAAAGGTTAAGGAAGACAATATCCTTCGACGCATCGAAGAGGTGTTGGTAGAGCAAAAGGATCAGGCAAAAGCCATTGAATCCTTAAAAAGCAAACTTGCCGGAGACGTTGTGGGAGACTTGTTGGATACCGCAGTAAACGTAAAGGGTGTACCCATGATCCTGGAAAACCTCGGAGAAAAGGAAATGGATGAAATCCGAAAGGTCGGAGACGGCTTAAAGGAAAAAATGGAAAGCGGTATCATTGTCCTCGGAGGGAAAAATAACGGCAAAGCCAACTTTATTGCCATTGTGACCAGGGACTTAATCAAAAAAGGCATAAAAGCGGGAGACATCGTCAAGGTCGGAGCGAAAGTAGCCGGCGGCGGCGGCGGCGGGCGCCCGGATATGGCCCAGGCCGGCGGAAAGAACCCGGAAAAAATAAATGAAGCCCTTGCGGCTGTAAAATCCTATGTGGAGGAAACCCTCTAGGTCATTGTAAAACAGTGTTTAAACCCTTCTATAAACCCCCTGACTGTTCGGGTATTATAGAGGGGTTTTTAATGGCTGGACAAAGCCGCGATACTTATTTTTGTAAATTTTCAAAGGATGTCCTTTACCAATTTATTTCAAAAAGGAGTGGAAAACATGTTATACGGAATGATTTTTTCAGTATTGGCAGGGATTATGGTATCCATGCAGGGGATTTTCAATGCCCGACTCAGTGATAAAATCGGGTTTTGGCATACCAATACCTTCGTCCACGGCAGCGGATTTGTAGTGGCCTTTATTATTATGTTGATGTTTGAAAATCTGAACTTCAGTCCCATGAAGGAAGTGCAGCCCTATTATCTTTTGGGAGGCGTTATGGGGGTGGTGATCATATTCAGTGTGATCAACGGGATCTCTTCCATCGGAGCCAGTTATACCATCACCCTGATGATTGTTACCCAGATTATTTTTACCGCGGGGATTAATTATTTCGGTTATTTTGGGGAACCTATTATCCTTCTATCCTTGAGAAAAGCTGTGGGACTGGCCTTAATGATCAGCGGTTTGGTGCTTTATCAGTTGAAGTAACCCCCGGTTTTGAAAAATGAAAAGTTGAAAAATAAGAGGGATTAAAAGAGTTTCGAAAGAAAAGCACCGGGATGGTTTCAAACATTCAAAATCTATGGTAAAATAATAGGAAGACTTTTAAACAATATATTTAAGGGGGTTATGTCATGTACGATGATCAATCTACCATGAAGTTCAATATAGACCAGGAAAAACAAGAGGAAGCAAGAAGCATCATTGAAACCGTATACCAATCCTTAGAGGAAAAGGGGTACAATCCGGTAAATCAATTCATCGGTTACATGTTATCCGGGGACCCTACCTATATCACCAGTCACAATAATGCCAGAAGTATCATTTCTAAGATCGAGCGGGATGAATTACTGGAAGAACTCCTACGATCTTACTTATCCAAATAAAACCATGGAAGTAAGGGGATCGCCTCTTACTTTTTTTTATGGAAAGGTTTCCTATTTTTAAATGAACTGTGTTATAATTAATATTTGTATGGTAGGATTTAAGGAGGATGACCTTGAAGTATAATCGATTAGGAAAAAGCGAACTGAAGGTCTCCAAACTCTGTTTCGGATCCTTGACCATCAGTCCGTTGCAACAGAACCTTTCGGTAGAACAGTCTGAAAATATTTTGCTTCATGCCTTTGATCATGGAGTAAACTTTATTGATACCGCCGCCCTTTACGGAAATTATCATCAGATTAAAGGGGCCTTAAAGCAGTGGGGAAGACAGAAGATCCATATTGCCACCAAATCCTATGCCTATTCCGAGGATACGGCAAAAAGTAGTTTGGAAGAGGCCCTTAGGGGCCTGGAAACCGACTATATCGATCTTTTCATGTTACATGAGCAGGAAAGTGAACATACCCTTCGGGGGCATCAGGAAGCCATTGATTTTTTCCTTCAAAAGAAAAAAGAAGGAGTCATTAGAAGTTTCGGCATTTCCACCCATTTTATCGCCGGGGTAAAGGCCGCCGCAAATCACGGGGCCATAGACGTGGTCCATCCCATTGTAAACCATCGGGGACTGGGCATCGTAGACGGAAATATTGCAGAAATGCTTGAAGTAATAAAGGAAGCGAAGCAGAAGGACATCGGCATTTTTGCCATGAAGCCCCTGGGAGGCGGACATTTATTAGCGGATTTTCAAAAGAGTTTTGATTACGTTTTAAACCTTAAGGATATTGACGCCGTTGCCGTAGGGATGCAGTCCCGGGCAGAAGTGGAAGTGAATGCGGGGATTTTCTCGAATCAAGAGATTTCCCATGATACGATAAAAAAGATTCAGGCCCAACCGAGAACCCTTCAGATTGCTGATTGGTGCCAAGGCTGTGGTGCCTGTGTAAATCGCTGCAATATGAAGGCGCTCAGCCTTCGGGGAGAAGGGGGAAACAAACGGGCCGAGGTGGACCCCGGACGTTGTGTTTTCTGCGGATACTGCGGGAAGGTTTGTCCCGACTTTTGCATTAAAGTTATTTGATCGGCAGGTAACAGCGGCGGCGGACAAGTTGTAAGCCGCAACAAGGAGGATTTATGGAGAAATTTTTAGGACTGGATATCGGAGACCGAACCATCGGTGTGGCGGTCAGCGACGCCTTAGGCTTTACCGCCCAGGGTGTGGAGACCATATTTCGAAAAAATAAAAAAGAAGATTATCAGCGTTTAGAGGAAATCATTAAGGCCCACGGCATAAAAACCGTCGTAGCGGGACTTCCGAAAAACATGAACGGCAGCCTGGGACCCCAAGGGGAAAAAACCAAGGCTTTTTGTGAAAAGCTGAAAAATAAGTTTGACCTTAAGATCATCTACTGGGATGAGCGACTAAGCACGAAAGCGGCTCAACGAACCTTAATCGAAGCCGACGTCAGTCGAAAGAAACGAAAAGGCGTCATTGATAAAATGGCGGCGGTTCATATTCTTCAGGGATACTTAGACAGTTTGTAATACATCTTATTAATCAAGGTGATTATCTTAGTTAACATTTTCGTATTAATTCAAGATGAGTAGACTAATAAAGATTAAGGTAAAAGAAAGAATAGATTCTACGAAACAGTAAAGTAAGAAAAGGAAAAATAAGCAGGAAAAATCAAAGGAGGAATTTAACCATGGAAGAAAAAGAAAACATTATTACCCTGATTGACGAGAACGACGAGGAAAAGGATTTTGAAATCATTATGACCCTGGAACTGGAAGGCAAAGAGTACACGATTTTAATGCCTTTAGATGGCGATGAAGAGGAGGAAGCTTACGTTTTCCGCATTGAAAACGAAGGGGCCGGAGAAGATGATTTTGTATTGGTATCCATTGAAGACGACGAAGAGTACCAAAAAGTTGTGGATGCCTATGAGACCATCGTAGAAGAGGATCACGACGACGAAGAAGAAGAGTAAATAAATATGATTTTCATAGAAATTCCCGGCGAGAAAGTACAGGGGTTGTTTCAACGAAGGGTGAACCGATTTATCGGGGAAGTCTTCGTTGAAGGAAACCTGGAGACCGTACATATCGCCAATACCGGTCGGATGAAAGAACTGCTTACAAAGGACGCGAAAGTAATTCTTCGCAGAGTCAATCAGTCTCACCGAAAAACCAGCTTCGATTTATTAATGGTCTATCACAAGGACGTCTTAATATCAATTGATTCGAAACTTCCCAACAAGTTGCTGGAAAAAGCCTTTATGGAAGGTTTCATTCCCGGTTTCAAAGGATTTACAACCGTAAGGCGGGAGGTGACCTTCGGGAAGAGCCGTTTCGACCTGAGTTTGCTAAATCCGGAAACCAAGGAGTTGGCCCTGATTGAAGCAAAATGTGTAACCCTGGTAAAAAACGAAGGGCTGGCAACCTTCCCTGATGCCCCCACAACCCGAGGGCTGAAACATGTGCTGGAATTGATGGAAGGTCTAAAGGCCGGCCATCGGGGGGAAGTATTTTTTGTGGTGCAACGAAGGGACGGGAAATTTTTCCGTCCCAACAGTGAAATGGATCCTGAATTTTCCGAAGCCGTGACCCTGGCAAAAAAAGCCGGTGTGAATTTTCGTGCCTTTAATTGTTTGGTTAGGCCCGGGGGAATTGAACTGTCTCAGGAAATTCCGGTGCAAATCCCAATGTAAATTTTCAGCGTTATTTTCAACCGGATTATCAGTTGTCGAAAATATGTTTGACAGACGATGGGAAATCCAGTATACTAAGATATGAAAATAATTATTAATTGAGAAGTGAGGGCGAAAAATATGTTGGAAACCATGGATATGCTAAAGGATCGACTAAAGGAAAAAGGAAGCAAATTAACCCCCCAACGACGGGCGACGTTAAATGTAATCATAGCTAATAAAGGCGAACACTTAAATACCGAGGAGATTTACGAGCTGGTTCGAAAGGACTGTCCGGAAATCGGTTTGGCCACGGTATATCGGACGCTGCAATTATTGGAAGAAATGGATATTATTTCACGAATCAACCTGGATGACGGATGTTCAAGATATGAAATTAAAACCGGTGATGAGGATCATCAGCACCATCATTTGATCTGTCAGGAATGCAGTAAAATTATTGAAGTAAAAATTGATCTGTTGGATCATTTGGAAAAAGAAATTGAAAAAGAATATGATTTCGACATAAAAGACCATAAAGTAAAGTTTTTTGGTTTATGCTCGGATTGTAATAAGAAATAGTAGAAGGAGTGACAAATTTGGCAAGTAAAAAAGACAAGTTAAAAATTATTCCACTGGGAGGACTAGGGGAAATCGGAAAGAATATGACCGCCATCGAATATGAGGACGAAATCCTTATTATCGACTGCGGACTGAGCTTTCCGGAGGAAGAAATGCTAGGAGTGGATATCGTAATCCCGGACATTACGTATCTATTGAAGAACAAGGAAAAGGTAAAGGGAATTGTAATTACCCACGGACACGAGGACCATATCGGAGCCCTGCCTTACGTACTGAAAAAAATCAATGTGCCGGTATACGGAAGTCGACTCACCGTTGGTTTGATCGAGAACAAATTAAAGGGCTTTAAAATGAAAAATGCCCATATCGAACGGGTACAACCCCGACAGAAGGTTCAATTAGGCGCTTTTAAAGTGGAATTTATCAGTACGTCCCACAGTATTCCCGATGCTTTTGCATTGTCAGTGGAAACCCCTGCGGGAATCGTCTTCCACACAGGAGACTTTCGAATTGACTATACCCCGATAGACGATCAAATCATCGATTTGGACAAAATCGCGGAAATCGGACGAAAGGGAGTATTGGTAATGCTCGCCGACAGTACCAACGCCGAGCGGCCGGGAACCACCCGATCGGAAAAAAGTGTGGGAGATACCTTAAATGAAATCTTCAGCACAAGAAAAAGCCGTATTATTATTGCGACCTTTGCGTCCCACGTACACAGAATTCAACAAATTGTAAATTCTGCGGTAAAATACAACCGAAAAGTGGTATTTGCCGGAAGAAGTATGCTGACCGTTGGAGCCGTAGCCCAGGAGCTCGGGGTACTGAATATCCCTGAGGGCATCACCATTACGGAAAAGGAAATGGACAAGTATCCCGATGAAGAAGTGGTGGTAGTGGTTACCGGATCTCAAGGAGAGCCCATGGCGGCCTTACCTCGAATGGCCAGTGACGAACATCGTTCCCTGGATATTCGAAAAGGAGATACCGTAGTATTCTCCTCCACACCCATACCGGGTAATGAAAAACTCGTTGGAAAAGTAATGAATCAATTATATGACCGTGGAGCGGAAGTCATTTACGATAAACTCTATGACGTTCACACCTCGGGACATGCCTGCCAGGAAGAGTTAAAGCTGATGCACCGATTGGTAAAGCCTCAGTACTTTATTCCTGTACACGGGGAAGTTCGACATCTTCGTCAGCATGGACTGTTGGCCGAAGAGCTTGGAATGCCCAAGGAAAACATCTTTGTGGGTGAGACCGGAGACATTATGGAATTTTCCAAGGAATCCGCCAAGGTGATTGGAAAAGTAACCTCCGGACAAGTATTAGTCGACGGTTTAGGTGTTGGAGACGTTGGAAACATCGTACTTCGGGATCGTAAGCATTTAGCCGAGGACGGACTGATGATCGTTGTGGTCACCATCAAACGGGAAAACCGAAAAGTCATGGCCGGACCGGATATCATCTCCCGAGGATTTGTATACGTTCGGGAATCCGAAACTTTAATGGGCGAAGCCAAGGATGTAGTAACCAAAGCCTTGGAAAACTGCGAAAAGCAAAACGCCAAAGAATGGTCCGTAATCAAAGGGGCTATTCGGGATCAGTTAAAAGGCTTCTTATACGAAAAGACGAAACGTCGTCCAATGATTCTGCCTATAATCATGGAAGTTTAAAGCAAAGTATATTATAATAAAATAGAACATGATATATGGAACTCTAACGATTATTGTTAGAGTTTCATTTTTGCGTAGTTTTACGGTGAAAAAAGGGAAAGAGGACAGGGAGGACAGGGAGGACAGGGAGAGGGGACAGGGGGACGGAGTAATTGTCCTCCGAAACAAGAGGACAATTACTCCGTCCCCTTGTCCCCTCCGTCCCTCTATCCTTCCAAATACATAGAAAATGAGGTGTAAAGATGAATATTTTACTTTATATCGTAATTATGATCTTCGGGGCTTTTTTAGGAAATCGAAAGCTGATACCGAAGGTGTTGATGAAAAAAATAGATACCATTCAGTTTTTATGTCTGCTGTTGCTGCTGTTTATAATGGGGGTATCCATCGGTCTGGATGAAGAAGTGATTCAGTCCTTTGGGACCATTGGAGTTCAGGGAATTATCTTCGCCCTTTCGTCTATTGTATTCAGTATCATCGGCGTTCGACTGATTGCCTCAAAAGTTCTTTTAAAAGGCGGTGAGGAACGATGAGTATAACGATTTTAGTAACCGTGGCCCTGGGAATCCTTAGCGGAATCTTTATATTTCCCGAGACTATGGCAGACTCCATGGGCTTTTGGATAAGCTTCGGCTTAGCCCTGCTGCTGTTTTTCGTGGGAATTGATATCGGCTCTCATCGGGGAATCCTGGGAAAAATTCGACGGATCGGATTTAAGGTGTTTTTGGTCCCCTTGATGGTGGCCCTGGGCAGTATTCTCGGAACCACCCTGGCGGGGATATTGATGGGCATGAGTCCTGTGGAGTCCGCTGCCGTCGGCGCCGGTTTCGGCTGGTACTCCTTATCCGCCATTGAGCTTTCCAAGCACAGCGCATATTTAGGCACCTTGGCCTTTGTAACCAATATCTCAAGGGAAATCATCGCCCTGGTATCCATACCCTTTATTGCAAAATATATCGGAAAACTGGAAGCGATCGCCCCCGCCGGGGCTACGGCCATGGATACGGTGCTTCCCGTAATATCCCGGTCCACCAATGCCCATATCGCCATAATTTCTTTTATTACCGGTGTGGTGCTATCCAGCATGGTCCCCGTACTGGTGCCGCTTATTATGCTGTTTTCTTAGATGTGATTTTAGGTATAATTAAAGTAAGCAACAATAAAAAAAGAATATTAATAAAATCAACAGTATAACAACAACAGAAAAAAATGTTAAAATAAGTAGTGTAATCTGCAATTCACCTAAAGAGAAACAAAAGGTTTCACCTAGGAGGAAAAGCTTATGGCTGAATCGAGTGAAAAATATAATAAGAGCCCTCAAAATAAAAAAGCAGAGGAAGCCTCGGAGGAACAGATCGTCCATCAACACGTGAAAGACTATATAGAGGACCTTCTTCCGAAGCATCAGGGAATGTTTAAAGAAATGGAGAATTATGCGGCGTGCCATAACGTCCCCGTCATCCAACGGGAAGTAGCCGCGCTGTTAAAGGTGCTGGTAAAGACTGCGAAAGCGGAGAAAATCTTGGAAATCGGCACCGCCATCGGCTACTCCGCCATGATTATGGCCGAGGCTATGGAAACCCGGGGGAAAATCGTCACCCTGGAGCGGAATGAAAAAATGGTGGAGAAGGCCATGGATAATATTCGTCGGGGAGGGTTTGAAAACCGGATTCAAATTATACCGGGAGACGCCCTTAAAACCTTGCATTTCTTACCCGGGGGATACGACGTAATATTTATGGACGGGGGAAAAGGTCATTATCAGGAAATGTTGGATCTTGCAATTTCCCTACTAAAGCCTGGTGGACTGTTGATCTCTGATAATATATTATATAAGGGGATGGTCTCCAGCGAGGATTTGGTAAAACGACGGAAACGAACCATCGTAAACCGCATGCGGGAGTATTTGGAGTACATTACCCACCATCAGGACTTAACCACCAGCATTATCCCCATCGGAGACGGTGTGGCACTGTCATATAAGAAAAACTAGGAGGAACATTCATGGAAAAAGTGGAACTACTGGCTCCCGCGGGAGATTTAGAACGTTTAAAAATGGCGGTGCTTTACGGCGCCGACGCGGTCTATCTCGGCGGACAGATTTTCGGCATGCGAGCCGCAGCGAAGAACTTTAGTATAGAGGAAATCAAAGAGGGGGTAGCCTTCGCCAATGAGCGGGGAGTAAAGGTGTATCTTACCTTAAATATCATTCCTCATAATGAGGATTTTGAAGGGCTGGACAGTTATTTAGTGGATGTGGAAAAAACCGGGATCGACGCAGTCATCGTTTCCGATCCGGGAACCTTTGAATTGGTTCAGGAAATCCTGCCCAATATGGATATTCATATCAGCACCCAGGCCAACACCACCAATCACCGGACCATCAACTTCTGGCATAAGATGGGAGCGGAGCGGGTGGTTCTTGCTCGGGAACTCAGCTTCAAGGAGATTCATGAAATTCGGGAAAAAATCGATCCGAAGGTGGAACTGGAAGCCTTTATCCATGGAGCCATGTGCATCTCCTACTCGGGACGATGCCTTCTCAGCAATTACATGGCCAACCGGGACGCCAACCGCGGAGAATGCGCCCAGCCCTGCCGATGGAATTATTATCTGGTAGAGGAAAAACGCCCGGGAGAGTACATGCCCATCTACGAAGATGAAAAAGGCACCTATTTTATGAACTCCAAGGACCTGTCCATGATCGCCCATATTCCCGAGGTGATCAATGCCGGGATAACAAGCTTAAAAATCGAAGGACGAATGAAGACCATCTATTATGTGGCCACCATCGTTCGGGCCTATCGTATGGCCATTGACGCCTACTACGAAGACCCGGAAAACTGGAGCTTTCAGCCGGAGTGGCTGCAGGAAATCAAAAAAGTCAGTCACCGGGAATTCACCACGGGTTTTTACTTTGATAAGCCCGACGAGAAGGATCATATCTACGCCGACAAATCCTATCACCGGGACTTTACCTTTATCGGCCTGGTAAAATCCTATGACGAAGAGACAAAAACCGCTCTGATTGAGCAGCGGAATCGATTCTTTAAAGGGGACACCGTGGAAATTGTGGGCCCAAAGAAAGAAACCCAAACCCTGGTGATCACGGAAATGATCAACGAGGAAGGGGAGTCCATTGACGTGGCCCCCCACCCGAAACAGCTGGTTCGAATTCCGGTGCATCGACGGGTAAAACCCTATGACATGCTTCGAAAAGAAAGGATGGATCATGATGAATCATAAACCTATATTAATCGGTATTACCGGAGGCACGGGATCGGGAAAGAGCACCGTGGCCCAGGCGATTTATGACAGTCTTTCGGAAAAAAACATTGCAATTATTGCGCAGGATGCCTATTATAAGGATCAGTCCCACTTAACCTTTGAGGAGCGGACGACGACCAACTATGACCATCCCTTAGCCTTTGATATGGATCTGTTGATTGAACATTTGACCAAGCTTTCCAATATGCAGTGTATCGAAAAACCCGCCTATGATTTTGAAAACCACAATCGAAAGAAAGAGACCACAACCTTTTACCCGAAGGATATCATTATTTTGGAAGGCATTCTCCTTTTGGACGAACCGAAGCTTCGGGATATGCTGGATATTAAAATCTTTGTGGACACCGACTCCGACGTTCGAATTATTCGACGAATCCTTCGGGATATTAAGGACCGGGGACGGAGCCTGGAATCAGTGATTGATCAGTATCTCAGTACCGTACGCCCCGCTCATTTACAGTTTGTGGAGCCGAATAAAAAGTACGCCGATATTATCATTCCCGAAGGAGGCTTTAACCAGGTAGCCATCGATATTATGATCGCCAAGGTAAAGTCCATCGTTCAGGAGAGAGTTTAGATATTCACAAAAAATCTCAAGACGGGTTATACAAAAATTACTTTTCTTGATATAATGGATTATGAGGGGGAGATGTAAATATGAATATTGCATTTTTTATTACACCGAAGCATGAAAGTGTTTGTCTCGAAAAAGACGCCACCATGCGGCAAGCCTTGGAGAAAATGGAATTTCACCGTTACACAGCCATACCCATAGTAGATAAACAGGGGAAATACGTCGGAACGCTGACGGAAGGAGATCTGCTTTGGAAAATGAAGAACACGCCGAATTTAACATTTGAGGGAACCAACAAAATACCGCTTAGAAAAGTACCGAAAAACATGAGTAATTATCCCGTATCCATCAATGCGGAAATGGAGGAAGTTGTAGACTTGATTATGAAGCAAAACTTTGTTCCCGTAGTGGATGATCAGGATATTTTTGTGGGCATCATTACCCGAAAATCCGTAATGAGTTACTTACGAAACATTGCAGGAAAGGATATCGGAAATCTGGATAATTTACGTTCCGTATCAAGTATGTAATTTTTCCATGCATGTAATTTTCCAAAGGGAAAAATAGATGCAATTATTTTGGACAGGAAATGAATCCGATGCTGGTAATCGGAAGAAAAGCAGGTGAGAATATGGAATTCAGTGAAAAAAACAAAGGTTTTTTTATTAATGATTACAGTGAAGGGGCCCATCCGGAAATTTTAAAGCGACTCAGTGAGACGAATTTCCAGCCGGAAGAAGGCTACGGAGAGGATGTTTTTACCAAGCAGGCCAAGGAAGAAATCAAACGGCTCTTAGGGAAGAATCATCACTCACAGGTCCATCTGGTATCCGGAGGAACCCAGGCGAACTTAACCACCCTGGGGATCATGCTAAAACCCTATGAATCCGTAATTGCACCGGCGACTGCCCATATTGCCGTACATGAAACCGGAGCCATTGAAGCCACCGGTCATAAAATCAATACCGTTCCCACGGAAGACGGAAAAATCACACCGGCTCAAATCCTGGACGTTCTGGAGGAGCACGAGGACGAGCATATGGTCCTGCCCCGGGTGATCTACATTTCCAACACCACGGAGGTGGGAAGCTGTTATACCAAAAAAGAATTACAGGAACTTCGGGCCCTGGCCGATGAGCAGGGACTGAAAATATACCTGGACGGCGCTAGAATCGGTTCCGCCTTAATGACGAAAAGCAACGATTTAACCCTGGAGGATTTAGCCGAGCTTACCGATGCCTTTTATATCGGGGGGACAAAAAACGGTGCCCTGTTGGGCGAGGCCATTGTCCTTAATAACCGGGAGCTTCAGGAAAACTTCCGCTTTGCCATTAAACAGCGGGGAGGCCTGATGGCCAAGGGAAGAGTGCTGGGACTGCAGTTTGCCGCCCTCTTTGAAGGAGATTTATTCTTTCAATTGGCCACCCATGCCAATGAAATGGCGGACATTCTTCGGGAGGGGATCCACTCCGAGGGATATAAATTCTTAGTGGAAACCGAAAGCAACCAGCTCTTTCCCATCCTGCCGGAACCCCTGATCGAGGAGCTGGAGAAAAAATACGTTTTTTATCGTTGGAAAAAAATAGACAATCACCATACCGCCCTGCGTTTGGTAACATCCTGGGCCACGGAAAAAGAAAAGGTGGAAGCCTTTTTAAGAGATCTAAAGGCGTAAACCGGAATCAGGGAACCTTCCGGGATCAGTCCTCAACAAGAGGGACCCGAAGGTTCACCGACTGCCTTAACATCCGAGAGACAGAATTAAAGGAGATGAATACATGAAATTTTCAACTTTACCTCCGAAGGGTACCTTTGATGTGACCCCGGAGGAAATGGAGCTTCGAAGCTGGATGCAGGATACCATTAAAAATACTTATAAAGAACACGGATTTTCACAAATTGAAACACCCAGCATCGAAAACCTGGATCTGTTAACCAACAGTGAAGGAGGAGAAAATCTTCAGATGCTTTTTAAAATTCTGAAGCGGGGACACAAATTCAGTCCCGAAGAGATCAACGAAAACACCACGGAAAATGATCTCTGCGACCTGGGACTCCGGTTTGATCTTACCTTGCCCCTTAGCCGGTTTTATGCCAATAACCGAAACGATTTACTGAATCCTTTTAAAGCTTTTCAAATGGGCTATGTATGGCGGGCGGAAAAGCCGCAAAAAGGACGATTCCGTCAATTTACCCAGTGCGATATCGACATTTTAGGGGACGACTCCGTCTATGCGGAAATCGACTTGATCTTAACCGTCACAAAAGCCCTGAAACGACTGGGTTTTGACGATTGTACCGTAAAGGTCAATGACCGGAGACTTCTTCGGGAAATGGTACAGCGATCCGGTCTTCCTGCCGAGGAGTTTGCCACCCTTTGTATTACCTTGGATAAAGCGGATAAAATCGGAAAAGACGGGGTCTTGAGAGAACTGTTGGAAAAAGGTTTTGATGAGGCCCCCGCAAGAAATCTTTTAGAGCTGTTGGAGACCATTAACGAAGAGGGATTGGAAGCCTTTGAAAGTGAAGAGGCCAAAGACCTTCAGCGATTGATTGATAATGTGAAGGATTACTACCCCATCGAATTTCAGCCCACCTTGGTTCGGGGCATGGGATACTATACCGGTCCGATTTTTGAAATTGAAAGTCAGGACTTTAAAAGCTCCATCGCCGGAGGGGGCCGATACGACGATTTACTTTCGAAATTTCAAAAGGATTCCCTACCGGGGGTAGGGGTATCCATCGGCTTCGAACGGATTTTTGCCATCCTTCGGGAAAAGGATTTTATTATTCCGGAGCAGCGGAAAAAACGGGCCTTGATCTATACCACCGAGGAAGATCTGCAAAAGACCGTGGCCTTCGCCGAAGCCCTTCGGGACCGTGGACAGATTATATCCATGGTACGGGCCTTCAACAAGCTGGGCAAAAAAATCAAACAACTGGAAAACAGCGGTTTTGATGATGTGCTGGTGGTTCGGGAAGATACGGTTCTGGATGATCTGCTGCATTAGAGAGTAAAAAAGCTAGCGAATACAAAAGCAGATACTTAATACCGGAAAAGATTCAAAATACAAAATGATCAACATCAGAGACAAAGGACCGATGGCTTCGGATTCTTTGTCTTTTTTTACAGGAGGCAGACATGGAAGCGAGAAAAAAACGAATTGAGGAGTTGGATATCCTTCGGGGATTTGCGTTATTCGGGGTATTGTTGGTCAATATGACAATGATGCACACCAGCCGCACGGGTTTTAGTGTGTCGAGAATGGGCCTGGAAGGAATCAACCGGTTATCCGCCCTGGGGATTGAAATATTTTTTCAGGGGAAATTCTACACGATTTTTTCAATTCTTTTCGGCCTGGGATTTTATCTGTTTATGAACCGACGGGAGACGGATATGAGGCCTTTTTTTCTACGTCGAATGATTCTACTGCTGATTTTCGGAATCCTCCATATGGTAGTGGTTTGGCACGGGGATATTCTCCATACCTATGCCCTGATTGGTCTTGTACTCTTCTGGCGGCGGGATAAAAGCGAGGAGGGAATCCTTCGGGGAGCGCTGCTATGGCTGTTGATTGCAGCCCTCCTTAACGGGGCTTTAACCGCTATGATTGAAGCCCCGGAGCTGTACCGTTCCATGGTAACCTCAACGATGATTCCCTATGCCGATGAAATCTACAGTCAGGGGTCCTATTTCAGCCTCCTTCGTTACCGCCTGGTTCATGAAGTACAAAGCGCTCCGGTGGACCTGCTGTTTATCCTGCCAAAAATCCTGGGGCTGTTTTATATGGGATTTTACCTGGGACGGAAACAATTATTCCAAAACCTTGAGCGCTATCGGAGCCGGATCAAAAAGACTTTTCAAATCTGTGCTGCGGCCTCCATTGTGTTTATTGTCATGCTTCTGCTGGTGGAGCCCTATACCGGAGGTTTGGTCCCTTACTATGCCTTTGCCTTCCTTGAAGGATTTCTGGGGGATATGCTTACCCTTACGGGCAGTGCTTTTTACATGTCGGGGATTCTTTTGCTGCTGGGTTATCGGGGATGGAAAAAAGTGCTGAACCCGTTAAAGCACATGGGGAAAATGGCGCTGACCAATTATCTGGTCCAAACCGTCTTTTGGAGCTTCGTCTTTAACGGATACGGCCTGGGGCTTTATGGACAACTGCCCTACTGGAGTTTTTTCCCCTTAGCACTGATATTCTTTTTACTTCAGGCCCTATTCAGCAAAATCTGGTTAAAACACCGGCAAAACGGTCCCATGGAAGCTCTATGGCGACGGTTTACCTACGCCGGGTAAAAATACGGTCCTATGGATTATGCACGAAGCGTTGGGTATTTTTTCTGTAATCGAAAAATCCATTATAAATCGGGAGAAGTTCACAGTCAGTTCATAAATCCGTGGTAAGATACAGATATAAAGAAATTACCTTAGGGGGGATAATGTGTTTAACATACTGATCACCGAGGATGATAAGAACCTACAAAGACTGATGGAGGCCGTTTTAAAACGGGAGGGTTATCGGGTATTAAAAGCGGAAGATGGAGAAGAAGCCTTAAGGGTTTTGGACAGGGAACATGTGGATTTACTGATTACCGATATTATGATGCCCCGATTGGACGGCTACCGATTAACCGATGCGTTAAGGGGAGCCAAGTACGATCTGCCGATTTTGATGATTACCGCAAAGGAATCCATGGGAGATAAGAAAAAGGGCTTCACCCTGGGGGCCGATGATTATATGGTAAAACCCGTGGATATGGATGAAATGCTCCTTCGGGTTAAGGCCCTTCTTCGAAGATCAAAAATTCAGAGTGAACGGAAACTGAATTACGGCAATATTGGACTGGATTGGGACCGGCTGACCCTGGAGGAAAATGGAAAAATAACGGAATTACCGAAAAAGGAATTTCATTTGCTGTTTAAACTGTTAAGTTATCCGGGGAAAATTTTTACCCGGCAGCAATTAATGGATGAGATTTGGGGACTGGAAGCGGAGTCCGATGAACGGACCATTGATGTGCATATTAAACGATTGAGAAGCCGCATCGATAATATTAAAGAATTTGAAATTTTAACGGTTCGGGGACTGGGCTATAAGGCGGAGAAAAAATGTTGAGAAAAATCGGAGTAAAGCTGGCACTGATGTTTATTGCCATTATTATTCTCTCTTCGGGACTTTCCTTCCTAGCCTCCACGGTGCTTTCCCCCAACGTGCCCGGGGAGCTTCGGAGAAATCATGGGGAAATTGCCAATGCCCTGTTGGAACTGGAAGATAAAACCGAACTTACCATAGAGGAAATGATTGAAATCACCTCCACCTCCATGCATCAGGTGCGAAGCCTTGAAAACGTGGATCTTCAGCTTGAGGACTCTGAGTTTCAAGCCCTGGAAGAGGGAGAGACCATTTATCGAAGAGACGGAAGAATTTTCGGATTGAAAGCATACGTGATGGTTCAGCAACAGGTGCTGGAAATCGGACTGCAGCCCGACAGTTCCCTGTTTTCCTTTACGGCTCTTCGGGTATGGGACGCCCTGGCCTTTTACATTGCCATCGGGATCATCCTGACCATGGTGTTGACCAAAAGAGTGGTCCGCCCGATTATACGATTAACGGAAGCGACCCGAAGGGTGGCTACGGGAAACTTTGATATAGAACTGGAAGTTCGAAGCAATGACGAGATCGGCCTGCTGACCGAGAACTTTAACCGCATGGTAAGGGAACTTCAAAATATGGAAGTGCTTCGTAAGGATTTTATCAACAACGTATCCCATGAGTTTAAAACTCCCATGGCTTCCATCAAGGGTTTTGCCAATTTGTTAAAGGACCCGGATATGACCGAGGAGGAGCGGCGGGACTATTTGGATATTATCGTTTATGAAACCGATCGTCTGGCTCATTTATCCTCAAACCTGCTGAAGTTATCAAAATTGGAAAATCAGGAAATTCCCGAACTTGGGGAAACCTTCTCCCTGGACGAACAGATTCGAAGAGCCGTCCTTTTGCTGGAAGGCAAGTGGCGGGAGAAAAATTTGAATTTTGATATTGATATGGAGAAAATGACCTTTCAGGGCAGTGAAGAGTTGATGCAGCAAGTGTGGCTCAATCTCCTGGGAAATGCCATTAAATTCTCAAATCCCCAAGGGATGATAAAAATTAACGGGGTATCGGAAAAAGACCGGCTGATCATTGAAATTAAGGATCAGGGCATCGGTATGAACCGGGAGACCGCCAAAAGGCTCTTTGAAAAATTTTATCAGGGAAATGCCTCCCACAGCAGTGAAGGCAGCGGCCTGGGGCTTCCTCTGGTAAAGCGGATCATAGAAATCCACAAGGGAACAATCACCGTAAAGAGTGAAATCGGAGAAGGCAGCACCCTTAGAATTGAAATTCCAAAGGAATCGGAGGAGATATAGATGGAAAAGCTGGAAACGAAAAAAACCTATTTCCTGGGAACCGATATATGTAACAATGAGGGAAGGAAGCTGTTAAAGTTATATGAGTTTGCTTTATATCAAATGCAAACCCGGGTGCAAACCCTTCAGGAGGAATTATCCGGCAGCAACAGCTATAATCCCATTGAACATGTAAAAAGCCGTTTGAAAACCTGGCAAAGCGTGGTGGATAAATGCAAGCGAAAAGAAGTGGCTTTAAACCGGGAGAATATCCATCGGCATGTACAGGATGTGGCGGGGGTCCGGCTGATCTGTTCCTTTCGATCGGATATTTACCGATTAGCGGGAATGCTGATGCAACATCCGGACCTGGAAGTGATCGAGTACAAGGATTACATCGAAAATCCCAAGGCCAACGGATATCAAAGTTTTCATCTGGTCCTGGAAGTGCCGGTCTTTCTGACGGACCGTATTGAACGGATTCCCGTCGAAGTTCAGATTCGTACCGTGGCCATGGACTTTTGGGCAAGTCTCGAGCATAAAATCTATTATAAGCAGAACGTAAAGAATGTACCTGCCACCTTGACCAAGGACTTACAGGAGGCGGCAAAGCAAATTACGGATCTGGATGAAAAAATGGAAAACATCTTTAAGAAAATGCAGGACTTGAAAATCTTGGATTTTGACAACTAAGGGAAAATTTCCGGTATATTTTTCCCGTTTTCCCTCCCTGTGACACATAATATTCACATTTATCGCGTATAATGTAAGACGCGGGGATATTGAGCTTGAAAAATATTCGAGCGTCAAAAAATACCTGAGCTCTAAAACTATTGTGGAGTTGATAATAGAGTAAATATAGACTGCGATTGTCCTGGGGAAACTATGGGAAATTGGGTATAAAGTAAAGTAGGAGTATATTACCGGAAAATGAAGGAAGAGGTGACAGATTAATGGTTAGTAAAATTGCACGATGGATTATTACTGTGCTTGGAGGAATTACCGGACTTATAATTTTTTATTATGGAAGGACCTATTTTGACGACAGTTTTGAAGGTCTTAGAAGCGGAATTATAGGAAGTTTGATTGCTTTTATGCTAAGCGCCCTGATAATTTATGCCCTTGCACCGAAGTTGATAGAGCAGGGACGAAAATTAGTAGGAAAAATCGAAAGGGAGTTTTCAAAGATCCCCACCCTGGATATGATCCTTGGAACCGTCGGGATCCTGGCAGGTCTTATCGTAACCTATTTTATCAGCCGACTATTTTTGAGCATTCCCTTCCCCTTTGTGGGAGAAGGTTTAACCGTGCTGGCGGCCATATTCTTCGGGTATCTCGGTTCCCGTTTGGCCACCCAGCGGGGCCCGGACCTGATCAGCTTTAGAAATCGGGAAAAAGAACCGGAAAAGTTGGAAGAAGAGGTCAAAGTCATTAAAGATACCACAAGAGCAGCGATCCCCAAAATCCTGGATACCTCGGTAATTATCGACGGGCGGATCTATGATATTGCCAAAACCAGGTTCCTGGAAGGTCCCATTGTGGTTCCGGAGTTTGTTCTAAAGGAACTGCGCCATGTGGCGGATTCCGGAGATTCCCTGAAGCGTAACCGGGGAAGACGGGGGCTGGACGTACTGAATGCCATGCAGAAGGAACCGGAAATTGAAATAGAAATTTTAAATCATGACTTTGAAAAGGACTACGAAGAAAATCTGGAAGTGGACGTTAAACTTCTGAAACTGGCAAAACAGCTAAACGGAAGGGTTCTTACCAATGATTACAACTTAAACAAAGTGGCGGAGTTCCAAGGGGTCCCCGTACTCAATATCAATGAACTGGCCAATGCGGTAAAACCCGTGGTAATCCCCGGTGAAGAAATGACCGTGGAAGTAATTGCCGACGGAAAGGAAGCCAATCAAGGCCTGGCCTATTTAGACGACGGAACCATGATCGTTGTGGAAAATGGAAAAGCCTATAAAGGCAAAGGTATTGAGGTTTCCGTCACCAGCGTACTGCAAACCGCAGCAGGAAAAATGATTTTCGCAAAACCTCTGTAAGGAAAAGTTAAAAAAAATAAAAAGATGTTGACAATGTGACACCCATGTCATATAATAAAAATATAAATGACATAGGTGTCACATATATTTTTGGCTACACATGACAGGGGTGTCATATATAGTGGGGGACAAGGATAAGGGGGAGGGGACAGGGGGACGGAGTAATTGTCCCCCTCCAAAGAGGACAATTACTCCGTCCCCCTGTCCCCTCGTCCCCCTAACCTGAAAGGAGGTTGAATCATTGCCAAACCCGACATTTTTTAATATCGATCAGGAAAAGCAGGAGAAGATCATATCCGCAGCCATGAAGGAGTTTTCCGCAAAAACCTACAGTAATGCCAGCATTGCCCGGATCGTCAAGGAAGCTAAAATTCCAAGGGGCAGTTTTTATCAATACTTCGAGGGAATAGAGGACCTGTATCAGTACGTTCTTCAAATCATCGCCGATGAGAAAATGGCTTATTTAAATCCCGTGGTTACTATTATGGAAAAAGGGGAAACTTTTGAAATTTTAAAGGAACTGTACCGGGCGGGGATTCAGTTTGCCAAGGACCACCCGAAATACGCCGGCATCGGAAATCAGCTTTTTAAAGAAAAAAAAGCGGTGCGGGATCAAATAACCGAAGGTCTGACGGAAAAGAGCATCGCCTTTTATGAAATGATTTTTCAGCGGGGTTTAGATCGAGGAGACATCGACCCGAAGGCGGACATCAAAACCGCCGCCTATATGGCTCATATCTTAAACCTCAATTTAGCCGACAGCGTATTGGAAGGTAAGGAAAACCAAAACCTGATGGACCATGTGGATGAGTACTTTGAGCGAGTGGAGAAAATGCTCTACATCTTTGCGCAGGGACTCAGGATGAAAAACAAGTAACCCTAGTCTTGGATGTGAAAGGAAGGAGAATGAACATGAACAAGCATGAGCTATTGGATCGTTTAACCTGTAAAGCCGGGGCCCTTGCCGCAGGAGAAAAGAAGTTTTTTGCGAAATCCATCGGTAAAGCGTCACTTAAAGCGGTGATTGAATCCATTAAGATGGAACTTCCTCCAATTAAGGGCGAAGGGGAATACAAAGTGCAGGGAACAGTCCCCGGGGGGGAGATTGAAGGAGATTTTATGGTCTATCAGTGGTTAGGTGAAGCGTATCCCACCCTGATTTTTCATCATGGAAACAACGAGCAGCCCTTTAATTTTAAGAAAACCGCAAAAAATACTTTTCGGGACATCATAAAGAACCGCACGGATCAACTGCAGACCAATGTGATTCTTCTTCGGGCACCGTTTCATGACCGGGGATTAAAGGCTTACACCGAAAAGATCACCGAGGGGGAAAATTTCATTGCCATGCTGGCCTTTTCCACTGTCCTGACAGACCGCCTGGTAACGGCTGTAAAGGAGAAGACCGGTAAGCCCGTGGCGGTGGCAGGATTCAGTTTAGGAGGATGGGTGACCAATCTCCATAAAACCTACTTTGACCAAGCCGACGCCTACATTCCCATGGCGGCGGGGGCTCTTTTAGCCGAGCTGTTTTTAACTTCCCGCTACAGGGCATTAGCCGGCCAACCGGCCTTCGATGACCCGGAGGACCTCAGAAGAACCATGAACTTTCAACAGGATTTTCTTGGGAAATCCCAGGGAAATATCCATCCTCTTTTAGGAAAATACGATCAAATCATCGAATACCCGATGCAAAGCGGGGCGTATCCCGAATGCACCGTAAACGTTGTGGAAAAGGGTCACGTCACGTTGGCAACCGACGGAGAACTATTGTTTAATCATATACAAAAAAGTTTGAAGAGCATGGCGACTCTAAACAAGGTTTCTTAAGTTAAAAATAAAAGAAAAACATAAGAGGACGGTAGCGGAGAAACTAGGAGAAAATAGTAAAAGAAAGCATTGTAAAACTTAACGCAAAAGAGGAGGAAAAGCCATGTTTAAAGTAGAAGATCTTCATTTCACCTATCCGAAAAACAAGGAGGAGACCATTAAGGGGCTGAGTTTTGAAATTCAGGAGGGAGAGATCTTCGGACTTCTGGGTCCCAGCGGGGTCGGAAAAAGTACCACGCAGAAAATACTGATTAAAATTCTTCAGGACTTTGAAGGAAATATTCAGTATAAGGGAAAAAACTTAAAGGACTACGGACGGGATTTTTATGAAGAGATCGGCGTAGGATTTGAGATTCCCGTACATTTTTCCAAGCTTACCGCCATGGAGAACCTGAACTTTTTCATGAAGCTTTATAAAAACCATGAAGAACCGGAGGAACTGTTAAAAAAGCTGGGACTCTATGAGGACCGGAATAAAAAAATCGCCGAATTTTCCAGAGGGATGAAGGTTCGGATGAATTTTGTCAAAGCCCTGCTGAATAAGCCGAAGATGCTGTTTTTGGATGAGCCCACCGCGGGACTGGATCCGAAAAATGCAAGGATTATCAAAAACCTCATTCGAGGGTATCGGGAGCAGGGAGGTACCGTGATTCTCACCACCCATCTGATGAACGATGTGGAGGAGCTCTGTGACCGGGTGGCCTTTATGGCCGACGGGAAGATCGTGGAAATCAATTCTCCGAAGAATCTGAAACTCCAGCACGGGGATCGTAAGGTGGAAGTGGAATATGAAATGGGAGAGAAACTGGAAAGCAAGGTGTTTTCTCTGGACGATTTAAAGGAGGATGAAGAATTTTTCCATGTGGTGAAAAATCACAGGATCATTACCATGCACTCCAAAGAAACCACCCTGGATGATATTTTCATTGAAATAACCGGGGGTGAGAGCCGTGAACAATCTTAAAACCCTGTTTATAGGAGAACTTCAACGACTGCAGCGCTACCACATCATTGCAGCCAGCTTGGTTGTAGCGGTAATCTGGATCGGGGTTCTGCATTTTACCGCTGTGGATGATGTGACCAACATCTTTCCCTTATTGCTTTTTCTGGATGCCACAACCATGTCCATCACCTTAATCGGGGTCAGTATGTTTTTTGAGCGGGAGGAGCATACCCTAAAAGCCTTGTTCGTATCCCCCATTACAAAGGGAGAATATATGATTTCGAAAATCATCGGGAACATCATCTCCAATCTCCAGACCCTGGTGATTCTTTATCTCTACGCATGGATCTTTAAAGAAATCAATTTAAATATTTTCTTATTGGTGTTTTATGTAATTGTGATCAGTATTTTTCATTCGATGATCGGCTTTTTACTGGCTTATCGATCGAAGAGTTTTACCGAACTGTTGACGGGCGTAATCACCTATACATTTATCTTCTTAATTCCCGTGGTTTTGGAACAGGTAGGGGTCATTACCGGAGAGTTGTTGACAAATCTTTTGTATCTCTTACCTACGAAGGCCGCCCTGCTCATACTCAATTCCGCCGCCAACGGTGTGGAAACCTGGGAAGTCTATTACGGAGTTATCTATCTCATCGGACTGTCTGTACTGCTCAGTGTGGTTATCCGTAAAGGCTTTGAAGCATTCGTTGCAAAGGAGAGTGGTATCTGATGTTTACAACCTTTATCGGAAGTGAGTTTAAAAAGTGGACCCGGGATTCCCTGACCTTGTTTATGGTGGTCTATCCGGTTATTTTCGCATTGATCGGACGGTATTTACTGCCCTGGGCCGACGAGAATACGGCGTTTTCCCTGACCCTTTTCGGGGACTTTGCCATGGCCGCCTTGGCACTGCTTACGCCGATGATCTTCGGTGCCCTGATGGGCTTTTCCATTCTGGATGATCGGGACGACGGGATTTTAAACGCCGTTCGGGTCTCCCCTTTAAGCCTCAGCGGATTTTTGGCTTTTCGAGTGGTGCTGGTCACCCTGCTGGCCTTTCTGTCAGGATTTATCGTAATGTATGTCGCTGATTTCGGCCCCTTAACCCCGGCACAGATTCTGGTTATTGCCGCTGTAAATTCCTTAAGCGCTCCAATCACGGGATTTTTGATCAATGCCTTTGCCAGTAATAAAATCGAAGGCTTTGCGGTGATGAAGGGCACGGGAACCCTGATGATTTTTCCGGTGATCGGGTTGATCTTTACCGACGCCAAGGAGTTTATATTCTCCTTTGTTCCGGGATTCTGGCCGGCAAAGGCCATCAGCGTCCTCTTTCGGGGAGAGGGGATGTTGAATCTCTCCTATGAGATGTACCTTTTAATCGGACTGGTCTATGTGATTCTGTTAAATTTTGCAGTGTACCGCATTTTTCTGAGAAGAACCCGTCTGTAATGGGTATAAGGGAGGACAAAGACACTATTAAGGACAACAACTAAGAAGGAACAGCAAAAATCTGAGGAGGATTATCAATGAAGGAAGGAAAAACATTAAAAGGCATGAAAAAAATACCCTTCGGAGAAATTGAGGGAATTACCGTAGGTCATAGCGAAAATAAAGAAGGCGGCACCGGCTGTACCGTGGCGATATTTGAGAAAGGCGCCGTGGCCGGAGTGGAGGTACGGGGCGGGGCACCGGGAACCCGGGAGACGGATCTGTTGAAATCCGAAAACCTGGTGGATACCGTCCACGGAATCCTCCTTGCAGGGGGCAGCGCCTACGGCCTGGACGCCGCCGCGGGAGTCATGGCTTACCTGGAAGAGCGAAACATCGGTTTTGATGTGGGCGTCGGTAAAGTTCCCATTGTTCCCGGGGCCGTGCTCTTCGATCTTCCCCTGGGGGATCCGAAGGTCCGTCCCGATAAAGCCATGGGATACGCCGCGGCGAAGAATGCCGCAGACAAGGCCGGTCAAAAAATTGCCGAAGGCAGTGTGGGCGCCGGAACCGGGGCTACCGTGGGGAAAATCCTGGGCATGGACTTTGCCATGAAGGGAGGTGTCGGCACCTACGCTTTTCAAATCGGTGAGCTGAAAGTCGGTGCTATTGTGGCGGTCAACGGTTTCGGCGACGTATTGGAACGGGAGGAGATTATTGCAGGGGTGTATGACCGGAAAAATCAGCTGTTTCTACGGACCGAAGGGGTAATGATACAGGGGATGTATGACAAGCCCTTTAACGGCAATACCACCATCGGGATTGTGGTCACCAACGGAAAGTTTTCAAAGCCCGCCATGAACAAAATTGCCTCCATGGCCCATAACGGATATGCCAGGGCTCTGTATCCCAGCCATACCATGGTGGATGGAGACACCATCTTTGCCGCCTCCACAGGAGCAGTAGAAGCGGATCCCAGCCTTGTGGGACATCTCAGTGCCCTAGCCATGGAAAAGGCTATTATTCGGGGAATCCAAGCCGCAACGTCCCTGCACGGAGTACCGGCTTATCAGGATTTAAAGTAGTTAAAAAGTGGTAAATAATAATTAAAAGGTGGTAAACAACCTAATTAGGAGGGATTTAACCATGGTTTCAATTATCAGTGACAGTTCCTGTGATTTACCAAAGAAAGTGTTGGAGGCGTACAATATTCAAACGGTTCCCCTGAAAATTACCATTGACGGGGTGGAATACACCGAGCTTGAAAACATTACCGCCAAAGAGTTCGCAGAAAAAATGACTGCCTCGGGAGCCCTTCCGAAAACCTCCCAGCCTTCACCGGAGCGCTTTCGGGATGCTTTTGAAGCGGCTGTGGAAAAAAGCGGTGAAAAAGCTAATGCCGAGGTTCTCTGTCTGACCATTTCCTCACAGCTTAGCGGTACCTACCAGTCCGCCTGTTTAGGAAAAAATCTTTTGAAAAACAGTGAAAACATCACGGTGTTTGACACCCTGGGCGGATCCATCGGTCACGGACTGCAGGTATTAAAGGCTGCGAAGATGGCATGGGAAGGGGCGTCTTTGGAGGAAATCATAGACGCATTGGAAAGACACCGGGAGGAAATGAACATTTTTATCCTCCTGGATACCCTGGAAAACATCGTAAAAGGCGGGCGACTGGGCAGGGTACAGGGTACCGTTGCAGGGATGCTGAACATAAAAATTCTTTTAGAGGGTGTCGAGGGAAAAGTGGAGCTCTTGGAGAAAAAACGGGGACGAAGAAAAATTCTTCAGCGACTTTTTGAGATTGTGGATGAGCGTCGGGGGGATTTTTCCGACAAAGTCTTCGGCATTACCCATGTGAACAACGAAAAAGACGCCCTGGTGTTGAAAGAGGAAATCATGAGGCGATTTGCACCGAAGGATGTCCTGATCTATGAAATGGGAGGTACCATGGGTACCTACGCCGGCGAGGGGGGAATGATTATTTCCTTTTAACCCCCGGGGAGAAACTTCTTTGAAAGAGGCCTCAGTCTAGAGGCGGAGGATAGAAAAGCCTCGAGGCGGTTATCAGTTAAAAAAAATTTCTATACAATGGATGAAGAGTGACGGATTTATGGAGAGAATTTAACGAGTACATAACCGGTTAAATCCGTCACAGTCTAATGATTGTAAGGAGTTGAAAGTGATGAACAGTGTTACAGCGGAAAAATCCGAGGATCGAAAGAATCCCTCAGCTGATGAAAAAAACCGTCAAAAAATTGAAATTGTGGAATTTCAGGAGCACCATGCTGAGTCCCTGGCGGATATGTGGAATGTAAGTAAGGAAGAGTGGGGAGGCCAGGACGGCAACCGCACGGCGGAGCAGATCAAAAGCAGTATTCGAAACGAGGGGAACCTAAAGGATTATGTGGCCTTAGAGGGAGAAACCGTGGTAGGGTATTGCAGCTTTAAGGAATACGAGGACGACGAAGGGGCAAGTTATATCCCGCTGCTAAACGTGCGTCCCGAGTATCACGGAAAGAAAATCGGAAAAAAACTGCTGCTTAAGGCTTTAGAGGTTGCGGTGGAGCAGAAGTGGCCGCGAATGGATCTGTATACCTGGTCTTCCAATTTAAAAGCGGTACCTCTTTATAAAAAATGTGGATTTTTCTGGGAGAAGGACCATCCCCATATTCACTTTATGAATTTTATGCCCACGGTGCTGAATACCGAGGCCATTAGCGAGTACTTGAAAGATCTTCACTGGTATGACGACGTGGCCCGGGAACTCTCCGTGGAACCCGACGGCCGGGTGGAAAAAGGCTTTCACTTTTATGAATATCGGTGGAAAAATGAACAGGAAACCTTAAAAGTCGAGTTCTGCCGCCGGGGTCGGGGACTGCGCTTAATCGACAACAAGGACTATAAAGTGGAATGCTATACCGAGACCAATGAATTCCCCTTTGGAAAAAGCTACCCCGTATACTACCGAATCATGAACAAGACCGATCAGCCCTTAAGAATAGAACTGCAGGGAAGGGATGATAAAAATATTCGCTACGATTTCGGGGGAACCTATGAGGTTTTGGATGAAAAAATCATTGAAGGAAATTTTTTTGTCGGAGAGATTAATGCTCTTTATCCCGAACTTTTAACCCATCCCTCCATTACCACGGATATGATGATCAATGGAAAAAAAGCAAAATTCAAACTGGGCGTTGTACCGAAATTTCCCATGGATCTTGCCTTCAAAGTACCCCATAAGGAAAACTTTGTGGGACAGATGGAAAGAGGATATTTGGATATGGAAAACGGTTTTGACGAAGAAATTGAGGTGAGCTTTGAATTGGCAGCGGCCCCGGAACTGCGGTGGGAACATTCTTCGATTTCCCTGACCCTTCAGCCGAAGGAGAAAAAATCCCTGCCCGTATCCTTCCGGGTAAAAAAGCCGGGCTTTTATCAAAAGTTGATTAACATCCATGTAAAGCTGCCTAAAGAAGAACTGCGCTTTCAAAAGGTGCTTAAAAGCTTTATTCGAGGCCGTCGGGGGAAGTTCTACGGTGAAACCGATGAGGCCTACAGCGTAGTAAACGGAAGCTATAAGCTATCTCTAAAAAAACATGAAAACCATTTGATCCTAGAGGATTTGCGAAAACCGGGCCGGGATGAAATCTGCTATCCGAAGCTGGGAATCCCCTTCAATACGGATTTTTCCAGTAAACTTCCGGAAAAAGCAACCTATCATATCGAGGAAGAATCGATTATTCTTCGAGGGATATTTTACTCCGGGGCATTTCCCGGAATTCGCCTGCACTCCGTATCGGAGTTGTACTCCGAGGGAATTGTGAAGCAGCACTATGAGGTGGAAAACACCAGGGCAGAAAAAACGGAGCAGGATATTTGGGTAAGCGCCGCCCTGTATCATCCCTTCGCCGACTCATATGTATCCTATGATCACAAAATAATAAAAATCGCCGGTATGGAAGAGTCCCGGCTGGTATACTATGACACAGGTAAATTTACGGAAAACTGGATTTATGCCGCCGTGGACAAGAACTCCTGGGGGATGGTATGGCCGAAGGAACTGAAGCCTGAACAGGAGGGACCCTTCTTAAAAATCAACGAAAATCTGGGGAACCTGGATGCGGGAGCCTTTGTGGCAACGAAGCCCGTATATATGCTTTATAACGTCATGAGGGACTGGCAGGAGCTTCGTCACTTCGCCCTGGGAAATGAAGTTCAGGATTCCCTGGAAAAAACCGAGCCCCTGGAGACCTTTGAGGTCCGGATCAATAATCAAAATCCCTTTGTTCTCGACCCCCTGGCCCTTACCATCGAAGAGATCAAAGAAGACTATCTTAGTGGAAGGGTTGCGATAAAATCCCGCAAGGAAAGCGTAAGTCCGGTGAAAATCAGCTATAAGGATTCGGAAGAACTGAGGAAGGATAAAATTGTAATAGACCCTTCCCCAACGGCAACTATAGACACCTTGGAAATTACGGCAGATTTAAAGAAGATCCGAAAAACCTATCAAAAGGAAATTTTCCTGCTCGGTAAAAATAGCATTGAAAAAACCACCGAAGCCTCCAAGCTAAAGCAAGAGGAGCTTCGGCGGGATCAAAAAATATATGACGGTAAGGTATATAAAATCAACAACGGAATACTAAGCTTTGCCTGTGATCCTGATTATCTTAACGGATTATTCTCCGTAAACCTAAACGGAAAAGAGTACGTTGACAGCACCTATCCCAAGTACGTTTCCAAGTCTTTCTGGAACCCCTGGGCCGGCGGCATCAGCTTTGCTCCCGGGGACTATGAGCTGGAAGCGATTCTTCGGGAAAAACGCAGGGCCGAATTTACCGAGAAAGTGGACAATAAAGGAAACTCCTGGGAAGGCATTAAAGTGACCACGGAAATCCAGCAAATCGACAACCTTAAGGGATTAACGGTTCATCAGTACTTTCTTACCCTGCCGGGAGTTCCGGTGATGACGATCCATTTGGAAATAGATCAGAAAACCGGAAAATATCTTGAGGATATTACTCTGCTGAATCACAGCTTTTTCCGATTGCAGCAGGATCTTACCGATACGTACTTTGCAAAAACCAATGAAAAGGGACAGCGGGTGATATTTAAATCGGGAAAATACATGGTGGCCCACAATGCAAAGGAAAAATTCCTGGCGGTGGGAAGCTTTAGCGCTCCTGAAAAGGTATTGATCCTTGCTTCTACCGCGGAGCATATGGTGGGTTTTACCAATAAAGACTTGTTGGAAATTGCAGCTTACGGTAAATTCTCTGCTAGAGATCAGTCCATCAAGAGCCTGGATCCCCAGTTTATGATCTTTACGGATAGGGAGATCCCCCGAGAGGCTTTAGAGGACTTAAGCCGTATTCGTTTCAATAAGTAATGGGAAAAGGGAAAAAGGAGGCCGCTTTATGCACCGAAAAGACAGCCCTGTAATGAAAGAAGCAAAATCCATCCCCTATTTCTTTTATCGCCAGATCTGGCACCTGCTCGCCCTAGTTCTGCTGGTGCCCATGGCATTTTTCGCCGCAGAACCCTATCTTGGGGAAGGAACTTTTCTCGGAATTTTGGACCGGACCTGGTTTATTCTTTCCCTTTCCGCTGCCATCCTTCATCAGGTGTTGGTATGGCTGGTGTTTCGACTGCAGCTGGGATGGGGGACTTTAACGAAAGTTTTCGGCAAGTACGATCTTTTCCTCTGGGGCCTGATCTTTTTCCCGCTGCTGATTTCAAGACCCCTGTTTCTGGTTGCCCTGGGCAGAGCCAATGGAGGAACCCTGGTGTTTGCGGGGAACATCACGTTTATTCTAGGTGTGATCATACTGATTCCCGCCCTGTATACCCTGTACTCCGTATTTCGGTATTTTGGCCTTTACCGTGCATTGGGCGGGGATCATTTCCGGAAAATCTACCGGAAAATGCCTCTGGTTAAAGAGGGCGCCTTCCGCTACAGCGGCAACGCCATGTATGTCTATGCCTTTTTACTGCTCTGGTCCATTGCGCTTTTTCATCAGTCCCAAGGGGCCCTCATTGCCGCAGTTTTTCAGCATCTGTATATTTGGGTCCATTATTATACCGTGGAAAAACCGGATATGGACCTGATATTTAAATAGCTTAATAAGACTTGACCTTCCGGAAAAAGATTTAAAAAATAAGAAAAGGACGGTGGTAAGCATGATCGTAACCAACACGGATTTAGTACCTCAAAAAGAAATTGTAGAAATACTAGGCATTGCGAAAGGAAACACCATCCGGGCCAAGCACCTGGGAAAAGATATTATGTCCAGCTTTAAGCATCTGGTCGGGGGAGAGTTAAAGGAATATACCGTAATGATTGACGAGGCCCGGGATGTAGCCTACGACAAGATGGTGGCGGAAGCAAAAGTTTTAGGAGCCGATGCCCTGGTATCCGTCCGGTTTTCCACCTCCGCCATCGCCCAGGGCGCCGCAGAGGTGCTCTGTTACGGCACCGCGGTAAAAGTCGTGGACAAATAAGCTCTTTTAACGCCTTCGGTTTTTCAACCGGAGGTTTTTTTGTGGTATCCTGAGTGTAAAATATTCTAAATGGGGAATATATAATAGTGAAAGATGTAACGGAAAAAACGATGAACCCGTTAACAATAATGAAATAATGATGGAGGGATTTAGATGAAAATTATGGTCATTGAAGAGAACTGGGTACTAAAGGAAACCCGGGAACAGGATTTGGACGAAGTGCTGGCCATTGAAGGTAAAGAGGAAAATCTGGCCTATGTGTACAACTGGTCGCGAAAGCAGCATCTGGATACCATGGAAGATGAAGATCAAAAGCATCTCAGTCTTTGGGATCCGAAAGAGGAACGAATCGTAGGCTATATAATTCTTGCCGGGATACAATCCCCCCATGAGGCCCTGGAGCTGATGCGAATTACCATTAATGAAAAAGGACAGGGATACGGTAAAGAGGCTATCCAATGGGTGATGAAATTCTGTTTCGAGACATTGGGTTATCACCGGTTGTGGCTGGATGTGTTTACCAACAATTTTAGAGCCATCAGTATCTACCGACAACTGGGCTTTACCCAGGAAGGCATCCTTCGGGACTGTAAAAAATACGAAGACGGCTATCGGTCCATGATGTTATTCTCCATGCTGGAAGGAGAGTACAAAGAACATGCGGACTTCTAAAGAGCTTCAAAGCCTATTGCAACGAATAGACGGAAAGGGATATAAAGCCTATAAAGACCTTCAGGGGATCTACAACCTTGAAGGCTTTCAACTTGCCGTGGACTATGTCCAGGGCGATCCCTTTGCCGCCCCCTCCAGGATTCGATGCATCGTTCCGATGAAAGACGGGGCATTTCCCAAAGAAAGTTACAACACCCCGCCGAAAAAACAGGCCCTGAAAGACCACCTTACCCGAAACTTTGATCAGACCTTAAAAAAGGAGTATCAGGGAGCCAAGGGTACGGGAAAAAGCGGCATGATCAGCATTGACGCTCCGGGCCAGGAGATACTGGAGCGGACATCCTTTTATATTGATTCGGAAAAAATCGAAGTGCGTCTGGAAGTGGGTCTTCCCGCCGGGGGAAGAAAGATCCTGGGTCGGGTGTGTAAGAAAATGCTGATGGAGATCCTTCCCCCCTTTATCGAAAAAAATCTATATTATAAAAATTTGGACCAAGAGGCTCTTTGGCGGAGCATCCGTCTTCGGGAGGACCAGGAAGCCCTTTGGGACCTCATGAAGGAGAAGGGGTGGATCGCTTTTGTGAAAAACGGAAGTATTTTACCGAGGGAGAGCGGAATCTCCCAAAAACCCTTAACAAAAGGAGCCGTACCCTTTCAAAGTCCAAGAGAGATGGAAGTCAGCGTCACCCTGCCCTATGCCGGTGAAATTAAGGGAATGGCCTTAGAGAGTGGGGTGACGTTGATTGTGGGGGGCGGCTATCACGGAAAATCCACGTTGCTTCAGGCAATTGAACTGGGGGTCTACCCCCATATCCAAGGAGACGGCCGGGAGTTTGTGCTGACGGATCCCGGAGCCATGAAAATTCGGGCCGAGGACGGTCGTGGGGTGGAGAAGGTGAACATCTCTCCCTTTATCAATAATTTGCCCCATCAAACCGACACCAGGGCCTTTTCCACGGACAACGGAAGCGGATCCACCTCCCAGGCGGCAAACATTATCGAAGCCCTGGAAGGGAGCGCCGGCACCTTACTGATTGATGAGGACACCTCCGCCACAAACTTTATGATTCGGGATGACCGGATGAAAAAACTGGTACACAAAGATAAAGAACCTATCTCTCCCTTTGTTGACAAAGCGGGGAGTCTGTACCGGGATCTTGGGGTGTCCACAGTGCTGGTAATCGGCGGTTCCGGAGATTATTTTGACGTAGCGGATAAAGTGATTATGATGGATGAATACATCCCCAAGGACGTGACAACCGCCGCAAAGGCCATAGCCAAGGAGTATCCGAGAGCGGTAAAGACCGACGGGGAAGCTTTTCCAAGGCTAAAGGGAAGAGTACCGCTGCCCTCATCTTTTCCCAGGGACCGTAAGGGGATTAAGCTGAAAACAAGAGGGACCAAAACCCTGCTTTATAACCGATTAAGCGTAGAACTCTACGGATTGGAACAACTGATCAGTTCCAGTCAGACCAACAGTATCGGCGAGATTTTTAAATTTCTGATCAACAAAAAGGTCGATGGAAATAAGGATCTGAAAACCCTGCTGGAGGAGACCTATAAGATCATGGACGAACAAGGCCTGGAAGGCATCGCAAGCTACAGGGGTCATCCGGGAAATTTAGCAAAACCAAGAAAGCTGGAAGTACTGGGCGCTTTGAACCGGTACCGGAATCTAAGAATTAAGTAAAAGGAAGGAGGAAAACCATGAATCCCCGATTTTATAAGCCCATGGATACAAGAAATTGGCAGGGAAGAATCGACAGCCGGGAAAACTTCGAAGCCTATCGATGGCATCAATGGATCCGGGCAATAGACCTTAGAAATCAGGATTTAACGCCCTTTACCGGAACCGCCTTCGCCTTTTTAGGCTTTGAAAGCGACGAAGGGATTCGAAGAAACAAAGGCCGTGAGGGAGCAAGGAAGGGGCCCGCAAGCATTCGGCGGCAACTGTCCAATCTGCCCTGCTATTTCAAAAAGGAAGTACAGCTCCTGGATGCGGGGGATGTGGTTTGTGTAGATGAGGAACTGGAAGACAGCCAGCAGGTCCTGGCCCAGGCCGTGGAGCGCCTGCTGACCTTAAATCTGTTTCCCGTTATCCTGGGAGGGGGTCATGAAGTGGCCTTCGGTCATTACCTGGGCATTGAGCGATATTTTCAAAAAAAAGGAATTGAGAATCCCGGAATTTTTAATATCGATGCCCATTTTGATATCCGACCCTATCCCGAAGGAGGGAGTTCCGGATCCATGTTTCGACAAATTGCCGATTACTGTAAAGAAACGGACCAGGAGTTTTCCTATTTCTGCGCCGGCATTCAAAAGCAAAGCAATACCATTGATCTGTTTAAGGTGGCGGAAGAATTAAACATCAGCTATATCCTGGGAAAGGATCTTACAGAGAGTAAGCACGGAAAGACCCAAAAACGGATTGATGATTTTATCCGGGAGCAAAAACACATCTACTTTACCATTTGTGCCGACGCCTTTTCCACCGCCTTTGCCCCGGGGGTCAGCGCGGCCCAGCCCTTGGGGGTGGATCCGGAAATCGCGATTAAAATGATCAAACAGCTTATGCGCTCGAAAAAAGTGATCAGTTTTGATATAGCCGAGGTCTCGCCCCGGTACGATCATGACGATATTACCGCAAGTCTGGCAAAAACCTTGATTTTTACCGTGGTGAACATGCACTGTCTTAATGAAGACTTATTGATCGATATCGACGTATAGCTGTCAAGGGCCTTTCCAAGGCCCTTTTTTAAACCGGAAAACAGACTTCATATTCCGAATATATAATCTTTTTGTCCCGTCTGGTATTTCTATTGGAACTGTGTTAAAATTCAAATTGATAGATGTTGTTACAACAATATCAATCATGAAAACTTAAGAGAGAAGGGACAAAATGGACAAATTCAGACATTTGTTGGTCAAGGGTGCAAATCACGTGGAGGTTATTTTAGCATTTCTATTAACCGTGGGAATGATCGTAGGTCTGTTTACCGTCGTACGATACATCATTACCATCCCCACACTGGATATGATAGACACTTATGATTTTGTAAAGAAATTCTTAAGTATGGCCTTACTGTTAATCATTGGAATTGAGCTTGTACTGATGCTTTTATCCCACTCATCCGTCGCGGTATTGGATCTGATTTTATTTGCCACCGCCCGTAAGATGCTGGTTTACAGTGATACCATGATCGACATTTTACTTGCCACCGCAGCCATCGCCATTGTATTTGCCATAAAAAAATATCTGGTGACCTCAAAATACATGCTCCGGGAAGGAAAGATTTTATCCGCAGCATCACCGATTAAAAATATCAACTTTGATATTGACACCAACATTCCCGAAAATAAAGCCACCACCATCGGAGGCCTGCTGTGCCGTCTGTCCGAGGATGAGTGTAAGCCCATCGAGCCCGGTGCGGAGTTTACCATCGGGGATATTAAACTGAAAATAGTAACCATGAAGGACGGCTTAATTGAAGATGTGCAAATTCAGGAAGTCGGGGAACAAAAGAAAAAAAATAAGAATGGTTATACAGAACATAAA
>Ga0207421_10000102_pt1 | contig 93165 bp, 100 predicted proteins | sample SodLakKL_010_SED_4_FD_187542 | JGI IMG/M metagenome (GOLD analysis project Ga0207421, IMG submission 187542) | Alkaline sediment microbial communities from Lake Tanatar, Kulunda Steppe, Russia - 8KL_010_SED (SPAdes) (version 2) | ecosystem: Environmental > Aquatic > Non-marine Saline and... | reverse complement strand
CGCTTTGGCGTTTTTATCCAAGTGGTTGGTCGGTTCGTCACAGATCAGCACATTGGATTTCTGATGACGCAGCAACGCCAGGCGGGTCTTCGCCTTCTCTCCGCCCGAAAGGGTCTTGATCGGGCGGTGCGCGATGTCATAGTCGATGCCGTGTGCGGCGAGCAGGCTCATGATGTCTTTTTTTGTGAACCGGGGATAGGCGTCATGGACGATCTCGAACGGCGTGAGGTGGGACGGCAGGGTGGAATCCTGTTCGAAATAGCTGATTTTGACGGTATCGCTCCACCGGATGGCGCCATTGAGTTTGCCGGTTTCGCCCAGAAGGGTCTTGAGCAATGTCGATTTGCCGATGCCGTTTTTTCCCGTGATGACCACTTTCTCGTTTTTGAGAATGTCAAGGTCAAGCGGTTCCACAAGGGATTCTCCGTACCCGATCTCAAGGTTTTTGACGGACAGAACATCTTTGCCTGAGGGTTTCCCCGCAGGAAAACGGAACGTGTAGGTCTTCTCCTGAGCGGGCGGGGCGAGACGATTCATCTTGTTGAGCATTTTACGACGGCTTTTGGCGCGGGTCGATGTTTTGGCGCGGGTGATGTTTTTCTGGATGAAGGTTTCGGTGCGCTTGATGAACTTCTGTTGCTCTTCAAACGCTTTTTCATGTTGTTCCTCACGCAGTTTGCGTTCATTTTGATAAAAGGCATAGTCCCCTTTATAGCGTACAATGTCCATGTTTTCAAGGGACAGTACGGTACGGGCGGTGGTTTTCAGGAACTCCTCATGGTGCGAGACGACGATGAAGGTTTTTTCGTAGTCGTTGAGGAATTTGCCCAGCCATTCAATGTGTTTGATGTCAAGGAAGTTCGTGGGTTCATCCAGCAAAAGGACGTCCGACTCCTCCAGAAGCAGTTTCGCAAGAATGACTTTGGCGCGCATGCCGCTTGAAAGCGTCCGGATCGGATCATCGAGAATGGCGCTTGAAAGCCCGAGCCCGTGGATGATCGAGCCCACTTTGCTTTTGATGGCGTAAAAGTTCTTGTCAATCAGTTCCTCACCGATTCTCGCCGCATGGTTGAGCATGCGCTCTTGTTCTTTCGCGTCGGCTTCGCCCAGTTTCTCATAGAGTGCTTCCATATGACGCTCTTTGTCGAAAAGATCGAGGAACACCGAGTACAGATAGTTTCTCACCTTTTCACTTTCATCGAGTGTCTGGTACTGATCGAGATAGCCGACCGTTTTCTTCCCTTGCCAGTTGAGTGTCCCCTTGTCGGGCGTCAAGGATCCTTCCATCAGGCGCATAAGCGTCGACTTCCCGCTTCCGTTGGGCCCCACAAGCACGGCGTGTTCACCTTCAAAAAGGCGCATGGAAGCGCCTTTGAAAAGGGTTTCTTCACCATATGTGAAATCAAGATTTTCAATGTCCAATATGCTCATGTCATTCGGCTAAGCCTTGCTCCTTGTCGTTATTCTTCGTCCTCCGGGTCAAAAAAATCATCCGGGTCGAAGACATAATCGAAGATTTTCTCTTCATAATGGGGGGCGAACAGTTCGCTCCATCCTTCAGGCGCTTCACTATGACCCGTATAGATTGTGAGCGCATACGTCTGTCTGAACGCGTTCGACCCAATGGTCTCGACACTGTCGGGAATGTAGATTTTTCTTAGTGAGGGGGCATCGTCAAAGGCCTGCGGCCCAATGGTTGTGACGGTGTCCGGAATGATGATGGTTTCAATGGTGTAAGTCTGAGCGAACGCCCGCGTACCGATGGCGATGACCGGGGTGCCATCAATCGCTTCAGGAATCTCGAGTACTTCGTCTTCTCCTTTGTAGCCGGTGAGGATCAGACCCTCATCCGTCGCATAATATGTGTAGGATTCATTTTCTTCTTCCACACACGTTTCAAAGTCGGGCAGCTCGACGCTGGTGGTACCGAGTTCGGTGAAGGTCAGAACATACTCATACGTCTCGCCGGTATCCTCCGACGCCACAACGAGTCTGAGCGTGAGCGCATCATCACTCAAAGTGAGTGTATATTCTTCAAATGCCGTACCGATGCGTGTGACCATCGTATCGTATAGTTCCTGTTTCAATGTGTAGGTGTCGCCGTCTTGGTGGAACCATCCTTCATTGGCTTGCGCGGGAAGGTATTGTCTCCATGAAAAAGCGTCGGGGATCATGTCGAACTGCTCCATGGTCAATTCCCCGTCCAAGTAACACGCCGCCACCGGGTCACTGACGTATTCGGTATAGGTATCGTCCTCTTTCGTGAAATAGGCCGACTGGGTCTCGCCGGTCGCTTGTTCGAAAGTCAGGTGCACCGTCGAATCGGTCATTTCCATCCGGTTGGACTGAACAAGCGCATCGTCGACGTGGATGACGAGGTTTTCGGTGAAATTATCAGCATTCATAACCTCGCTGATGCGTTCGCCGATGTCTCCGTCCGGCGCCTCGTCATACTGCGCTTTCAGTGTCGTGTCTTCCGATATGTTTTCATGTGAGCCATCCCATCCGGTGAACACATAGCCCGCACGCTCGGGATCATCGGGCAAGGTGGCGTCCTCGCCTGATTGGACGACTTCCTCATGAATCACTGCGTCATCGTGATCGATAAAGGTGACGGTATATTCCGCGGTCGAACATGCGAACAATACTACACTCAGTGTGACCACCAACAACGCTTTTAGAACTATTTTGATCATTGTATCATCCTTTCAATTACGGACCATTATAATACGTGTGCTTTCATAATGAAACCACTTGGAAGAAATTATCGTCAAAAAACAATGTCCGGCATTGAGTTGCACGATTCGTGGTATCATGAAGAGGTGAGGTGATTCACTGTGGCAACCATGTTCGGATTTTACGCCTTCGGGGCGACATTCATGACCGTCATGCTTTTAAACCGTTATCTCAGGAAGGTGCACCGCGCCCTCATTCTTTTGGTTCCCGCCGTCGTGATGATGATGGGGCTTTTCGCTTTCATGCTGGTGTTGATTGCACCGGGTATGGATTTTGGGGCGCATCTTTTCGTTTTGTCATTCGTCTTTTTCTACGGTGGGCTCAGCGGGTTGATTGCCTCACTTTTTCTCCGTCGTTGAAAATACGGGCGGAACACGCTTTTTGCTCAGTCTTTCATAACTGGACGCTACACCGAATAGGGTCGATTCCTCAAAATGTCTGCCGATGAAAAGCATGCCGGTGGGCATTTTATTTTTGAACGCTTCAGCAGGGACCGTGATAACGGGCAATCCGCCGACGGGCGCATAACCGGTAATCTTTGTCGTCATCAGAACATCGACATCGTGCGTTTCAAACAGCTTGATGAACCGTTGGACGGCTTGATCGGTTTCACGGCGCGCCTTCAAATAGGCGGGGTCGCTTAATCGGTGATCGCACCCCTGGGCTTCGATGAAACGGCCCTGACCGTGCGGAATGCGGCGCCGCCTATCGGCATGGTTATAGCGAATCAGATCGAGAAGCGTTTCAACCTCGCTATGGCCTTTTATGGTTCTCAGAAATACATTCATGTCACGGTGCATCTCAGGGGTCAGTGTCAGGGTGTTGTCGGGCAAGTCATAATCATGGACGACGGGTTTGATTATCGCGCCCGCTGACTCGAGTGCTTCTTTGGCTTCTTTTTGAAGCGATGCCTCTTCTTCCTTCGGTTCATGGTCCTTGAAGTTCAAAAGGCCGATGCGAAGCCCTTCTATGGATGCATCACAGGCCGAAAGATAGTCCTGCGCTTCCCCGGTAGGAATCATCGATGTCGTCGCGTCATGTTCATCATGACCCTTGATGAGATCAAGCACGATGGCGCAATCCAGGACGGTTTTGCTCATGGGCCCGGCGGTGTCTTGCATGCTGCTCACCGGAATGATGCCGTGGCGGGAGACGAGTCCGAGTGTCGGCTTGATGCTTACGATGCTGTTCGCCGTCGCCGGTGAAATCAGGGACCCGTTGGTTTCCGTCCCGATCGACACAGGCGCCAGATCGGCCGCAACACCGACGGCGGAACCGGTAGACGAACCCAGGGGATCGACGGTTTTGTCGTAGGGATGCGCCACTTGACCGAACAGTGCGCCAAAACCAGAAGGCATGGTCGTTTTCGACATGTAATAAGCGAATTCACTCAGAGAAGCCTTCGCGAGGATGATCGCCCCGGCGGCCCTGAGTTTTTTGATGATGGTCGCATCATATGGCGCATAAAGCGATTCAAAGACTTTGGCGTTGGCGGTCGTGCGCATGGTATCGTAAGTGAGGATGTTGTCTTTGACAAGGATGGGAATGCCATGCAGGCGGCTCCGTTTTCCTTTTTGTCTTCGTTCGCTGTCAAGAGCCCGCGCTTCAAAGATGGCGTGGTGGTTCACATCCCCGAGCGCATTCAATGATGGGTTTCGCATCTCGATGTGATGGAGATAATCTCTGATCAGTTGTTCGGAGGACGTTTTCCCTTTTTCAAGCATATCCTGCAGTTCTGCTACGGTACGTTCGTTCATGAAAATCATTCCTTTCAGACTATGTCAAAATCATTATACCATACGTGATAAAGCGCCATTGGACACATTCGCACAATCTTTAGTATAATGAATGCATAGCTTATCGAAAGGATGATACGATGCAAAGCAGTTTATCACGATACCCCTACAAGGGAAAACGCAATGTCATGACCGCCAAAAACGGCATGGTCGCCACCTCGCAGCCTTTGGCCGCCGAGGCGGGAGCAGACATTCTCAAACAGGGCGGAAACGCCATCGATGCCGCCATCGCCACCGCCGCGGCCCTTACCGTTGTCGAACCCACGTCAAACGGTATCGGAGGCGACGCCTTCGCCATCATCAGCTTTGAAGGCCATCTCCACGGCTTGAACGGCAGCGGGAAATCCCCAAGCGCGCTATCCTTTGAAACCCTCAAAAAAGAGGGCCATAAAACCATGCCGAAGTTCGGGGTCCTGCCGATTACCACACCGGGTGCTGTCAGCGCCTGGGTGGCGATGTCTGAAAAATTCGGCGCACTGGATTTAATGACCGTCTTGACGCCGGCGATTCGCCTGGCGAGAAATGGCTTTCCGCTCTCACCGACGGTGGCCGAATCATGGGCGAACGCCATGAAAGCCTACCGGAAAGTTTTGAAGGACGATGTATATAAGCCGCTTTTTGATACGTTTACCAAGGATGGCCATGTGCCTGATGCGGGCGGCATGTTTTATCTGAAAGACCACGCCGACACGCTTGAAAGCATCGCAAAAACCAAAGGCAAGAGTTTCTATCAAGGGGAAATCGCCAAAAAAATCACGGACTGCATTCAAGCGCATGGTGGCGTCTTGTCGTTGGATGACCTCGCGAACCACGAGCCGTTATGGGTCGATCCCATCAGTGTGAACTACCGCGGCTATGATGTTCACGAGCTTCCGCCGAACACCCAAGGGCTGATCGCGCTTGAGGGCCTTGAGATCCTGAAACGTTTCTCTTTCTCCGATTATTATGAGTCCCTACATTTGCACCGACAGATCGAAGCAACCAAACTCGCCTTTACGGACGGACTTTCCCACATTGCCGATCCGGATCATCTGCGGACAAGGGTAGATGCGTTGCTAAGCGAATCGAACATTCAAAAACACTATTCGAGTATCGATGATAAAGCACATCTTCCGAAACCGTCGGATACCAATACTTCAGGCACCGTATATCTGGCTACCGGGGACAAAGACGGCAACATGGTTTCCTTCATCCAAAGCAACTACATGGGGTTCGGTTCGGGCGTCGTGATTCCCGGTACGGGCATCGCCATGCAGAACCGCGGACACAATTTCTCCATGGACAAGGACCATCCGAATTGCATCGGGGGCGCTAAACGCACCTATCACACCATCATCCCCGGATTCCTGTCCAAGGACGGACGCCCGCTCGGACCGTTCGGGGTCATGGGCGGATTCATGCAGCCGCAGGGACACATTCAGGTTGTGATGAGCCTCATCGACGATCAACTCAATCCGCAGGCGGCCCTGGACAGACCGCGCTGGCAGTGGATGGAAGGCAAACGAATAAAGGTAGAAAAAGAGATGCCCTCCCACATCATCGAAACGTTGAAACGCTACGGCCACATCATTGAGATTGAACACAATGTCGGGCTGTTCGGTCGCGGTCAGATTATTCTTCGGACGGACGAGGGAGTCTATCTCGGCGGGACCGAGAAACGTTGTGACGGACACATTGCACTATACTGACCAATATAACATAAAAAAACGTGCGTTCCACTTTTTGGCGGATGCACGTTTTTTTGATGGTCATGCAAATTTGTCGAAATACACTTCTTCTTCCGGTATGTCGTGTTTCTTGAGCACTTCGATACACGCATCAAGCATGCCCGGTGAACCGCAAAGGTATGCTTCGTGACCGCTCAAATCGCCGGTCATCCGGTCGAGCACATCGGTGATCAGACCGGTCTCGCCTTCCCAGTTGTCTTCGGGTTCGGGGTGTGAAAGGGCGGGAATGTATTCGAAGTTGTCGAACTCCTTTTCTAGGGCTCGCATCTCTTCGGTGTAATAGAGGTCCTTCTTGCTGCGGGCGCCAAAGAAATAGCGCACTTTTTTAGGAAAGCCCTGATCGCGAAGCTGGAACAGGATTGAGCGAATCGGCGCTTTCCCTGACCCGCCGGCGATGAAGACGGCCGGCTTGTCCGTATCCCTTAGATAGAAGTCGCCGTAAGGGCCGGTGAGCTTGATGGTGTCGCCGCTTTGCATGGCTTTGTGGATGAATGTTGTCGCCATGCCTTTGGGCACGTAACGGATGATGAATTCAAGTTCGTCGTTCTTTTTGGCATCGGAAGCGATCGAATACGCCCGGATGTCTTCAATACCGGGGACTTCAATCTGGCAATACTGCCCCGGTTTGAAATCCATTGTAGGCGGGTCGATGAGTTTGAAACGGACGAGTTTGATGTCGTGAGTCAAATCTTCAGTATGAACCACTTTGGTCTTGTATTCCTCGGCTGAAAGCATGCTTTCAGGAATCTCGACGTCAACCTCGCCACGGACTTTGATCTGACAGGAAAGCCGGACGTTCTGTTCACGGTCCGCTTCGGTAAGCCAAGGTTCTTCGGTCGGACGGATATCGCCCGCACCTTTGTTGATTTTGACTTTACAAAGCCCGCAATTGGCCTTCCCGCCACAAGCGGAAGGCACGAAAATCTTTTGGGCGCTGAGGGCGTCAAGCACGGTGGTCTCACCGCGGATCTGAATCTGTTGTTCATTGTTGATGTTGAGTATCTTCTCACCGGTAGCCCCGAGAAGGCGGTCCGCCAGAATAAGAATAAGTGTGATTACCAGCAGTACACCGATGATGATGATCGGAATGAAAATGTTCATATGGTAGTCCTCCTTTAGGGGTTAGCTGGCGAGGCCGGTAAAACCGACGAACGCGATGGCGAGTATTCCGAGTGTGATAAAGGCAATGCCTTTGCCGGCAAGCCCTTTGGGAATGTCGCTTTTCTTCTCCATTTTGACTCTGAGCCCGCTCAAAAGCACAATCGCAAGGAGCCATCCGATTCCAGACCCGAACGAGAATACGGCGGTCTGGGCGAAATTATATTCGTTGCTGACAAAGAAGAGCGAAACACCGAGTACCGCACAGTTGACGGTGATGAGGGGAAGGAAAATACCAAACGCGTTGTGAAGCGATGGAAGGAATTTCTCCAAAAACATTTCAAGGAACTGGACGGTGGCCGCGATGGTGATGATGAAGACCAGCAGGTTGAGCTGTCTTGTGCCTGTGGCTTCAAGCAGCCGGAAAATAGGATAGTTGATGATTCCGGTAATGGTGACGACAAAGACGACGGCATAACCCATGCCTCGTGCGTTTTTGGTGCTTGTGGAAATCGCGATGAGCGGACACATGCCGAGAATCATCGCCAACGCGATGTTATTATCCAGAATCGAGCTTACAAAGACTTCAAACAGTGACATGATATCGTTCCTTTCCGACGCTTATGGTCTTTGTTTTCATCATGCAAGGTCCTCCTCATAGGATTTCGTCATATCCCGTAACACCCATATGAGCAGGCCGAGGACGAAGAACCCCCCTGGCGCGATGGCCATGACGACCCAGTTTTCAAAACCGGTTGGCATCACACGATAATCGAGAATCGTTCCGAAGGCGAGTATTTCGCGAACCGCACCGATTGCGATAAGCACCCAGCTGTAGCCGAGTCCGTTGGACAAGCCGTCAAAGAATGTGAACCGCATCGGGTTTTTGGATGCGAAGGCTTCAGAACGGCCCATGACGATACAGTTGGTGATGATCAGGCCCACATAAGGACCAAGCGCATCGTGAATGTTCGGGACGAATGCTTCTAAGAAGGCGTCCACCGCAATGACGAATGAGGAGATGATGACCATGTAGGTGACCATCCTGACCCGTTGCGGAATGATGTTCCGGATTAGTGAGGTGATCAGCGAGCTCATCACGATAACGAAAGTCACTGCAAGGCCCATCGCAATCGAGTTGTCCACACGGTTCGTTACCGCAAGTGCCGAGCAAAGTCCGAGCGCGGCGATGAGTATCGGGTTGCTTCGGGACATCCCATCTCGTGAGATGTTGAACCATTTGGTATACATCAGTCGTCGTGGATTCATGAGATCACCCCGTCAAGATCAAGCGTTTCGAAGACTTCACGATGTCTCTGAAATTCGTTGTTCATGATGTCTTCGAAGTTATTGGATGTTCTGGTCCCGCCGACAATCGCGTCCACCTGGTTGGGGTCATCCATATCGGCATCTCTTGAGATGATCAGTTCGGGAACCATGGATTTGCCGACATACTTGGCACGATACTCCGGATTCTCGATGACACCGCCAAGCCCGGGAGTCTCTTCCTGGTCGAGGATGGCGATCCCTTTGATGGTCTCAAAGTCGGATTCCAGTGTCACAATACCGATAATCGGTCCCCAGACACCGCCGCCTTCAATGCGGTAGCTGACTGAGCCGGATTCGGGATGGATATAGAAGGTAAGGCCGTCTTCTTCTATCACTTCGATTTCCTGTTCGAAAATGTCGGCGAGATCGGCCTGTGTATATTCGATGTCGTTGTTGTCAAGAATGGCCATGTAGAGATTGGCTTGCTGGTTGGCTTCGATACGGTCAGCTGTCAAGAGGTCGACACTGACCAGCAAAGCGGATGTGAAGATTCCCATGACTAACGCGAAAACCAGCATTTTCACATATCTGTTCATGCTTCAGCCTCCGTTTCTGCGTCTTTTGACGCTTTGGATTCATACCAGTCATCGATATGCGGTGTGACCGCATTCATTAGGATGATTGCAAAGAGCACGCCTTCAGGGAACGCTGAAAATGTGCGGATGATGACCGTCAAAAAAGCGATGCCGATGCCATATATGATGCGCCCTCTAGCAGAGTCCGGCGCAGTCACCGGGTCCGTAGCCACGAAAAAGGCCGCGAATAGCAGGGTGCCCACCAAGTATCCGTACAAGGCGTTTTCAAATGCAAACATGACGCTTGCGGTAAACGAACTGTCGATCATTTCGGTAATGAAAAATATGATGAATTGAATGATGCCGTACGATACAAGGAGCGATGCAGTGATGCGCCAGTCGGCGATTTTAAGAATCAGTAGCGCGATGCCAAGCGCAACAATGCCGACCAGGAATGTCTCTCCAATCATGCCCGGCACATTGCCAAGCAACAACTGACCGATGCTCCAGGTTTCCTGAAGGTCCACATGTCCGGCCGTCAGTGCGACAATCGGCGGATTGGATGTAATCTCACCGCTCACAGGATCGAGCCATTGTGTGGTCATAAAAGGGATGAACGAAACGGTCACGAAAATAATCCCGACCAATGCGGGGTTGAATACCGTTTTGCCAAGCCCTCCGAAAATCATCTTACCGAAGAATACCGCAAAGCCGGCACCAATCCCCACCATCCAAAGCGGAGCGTTCGGTGGAACGAGCAATGCGAAGATCATCGGGGTCACCATCCAGGAGTTGTCGAGTTCCTTCCCCCGGAGTTTCGTGAACGCCATTTCAATCACGAACGATACGGCGTAGCTGATTGCCGCTACGGCAAACACCCTTACACCGAAAATGAATGAAGCGGCAATAAGCAATATGCCGAGAAAGCTCGTGAGAATCAACATATTTCTCAGCGAGAGATTCATTGAGTCGCTTTGTTTCATGTCTTCACCCTTTCTAAATAGCTGCAACAGGCTTTTATAAATTAGCCCCCCTGTCGCATACGTGTATGCATTACAAACACAAATATATGAAAATTATAGCATAGCATAGCGGTCTTTTGTGCATCTCAGGACCTATTAATTACCATTTTCTGAAATGCCGGTTAGGTTTAAAGGCTCAATCAAGACTAGAACATCATGTTTTGATATTCTTCAGTTTTAGTAACGGCACAAACTATCCACAGCAATGATTACAATCTGGAAAACGTCTTTTACAAATAACATGAATGCGGCACCGTTCTCGATAGCCTCCCCAAACAAACAGAAACACCTTTCGCAAAATCAAAAAGGTGTTTCTAAGTATTTTAACGTTTGTTGGACCCAATCTAGGATGTCCGACGCAGCATATCCTTGTGCGGAATGGTCAACACCATGAAAATGCCTGCAATAGTCACGACGGCGACGGCGCTTGTAAGCCAACTAAGCGCATACGAGCCTGAAACGTCCGCCAAATAACCCACAAGCGGAGGGGCAATAACCATAGTCAACCGGATAGAAATCAAAATGATCGCCGTTGCCGTTCCCATTAGGCGAGCCCCCGCCACATCACCGAGTGTCGTGAAAAGCATGCCGATGATGGCGAAAGCGAACATGCCGAGGACAAACGAGAACAACCCGAGCATGATTCCCGGTTGCACGCCTTGAATGATGACGCCACCCATCACAAGGTAGAGTACACCAATGCCTGTTGAAAGACCGAATAAAGCCACCCTACGGTTGGAGTTCAAAAAACGGTCGTTGATATAGCCGAACAGCGGATTGCCAAGGATTCCTCCAGCATTGAACAGCGCCAGAAAAAAGCCTGCTGTCGAGGCGGTAAACGCGAGGTCACCGGTCAGAAAAAGGGTATAATGAATGGTGATGTTGCCAACGGAAAGTCCGACCACAATTCCCATGATGGCGACAATCCATATCAAAGGGTTCCTGACCACTTCTTTAAGCTGACCTTTGTTATTGCGCGGTGCGCCGCTTTTATCGCCATTATTGTTTATGGGCTGATACGTTCGGATAAGCACCAATACAACAAAAAGGGCGAACCCCACCGCGAAGAAAACACCGACGCGCCATCCTAACCCTTCCCCGATGACGGGCAACAGATAGGAGGCAATGATGCCACCGAAACTCGCCCCGGCGTGCACAATGCCATTCGATGTCGCGCGCTTGGAAGGGTGAACCATTTCAATGATTCCCTTGTTAAGAGAAGGCGTCACCACACTGAATGCGACACCCGTAAAGAAAGCGAGCCCGAGCATAAGCGGATAATAGGGCACAATAGTGTGTAAAAACATCAGTGTACCAATCACACCGACCGCTCCGATAAGACCTTTTCTCGGACCGATTTTATCGGCTATCTGACCCGAGAAAATAGCCAGTGCAACCCCGCTTATGTAAAAGAACGTGGCATAGAATCCAGCTTGTGCGCTACTGAGACCGAACTCGGCGCTGACAAGAGGCATCATGGCCTTGAAACCGTCTATGGCGATGGCGATCGCCGCAAACGCGACACCCATGATCAATAGCGTAGTGGTGACTGAAACCGGCTTTACAATGTTTGTGTTATCCATATAATGTCCTCCAAATACCTGATTTTAGGTATATTATACCCTTATGAATATGAACATCAAATTTTATGCACTAAAAAAACCGCATTGTCATGCGGTTTGGAATTATCAAGTTTTTGGAGCTAACGGGGCTCGAACCCGTGACCTCTAGCATGCCATGCTAGCGCTCTCCCAGCTGAGCTATAGCCCCTACGTCTAATGATTTTACTAGATATCACGGTCGAATGCAAGGGTTTTTTCAATATTGTTGCTGAGTGCGCTTGCGAGCGATTTCGCGGTTGATGCGAACAGTCCCGTACACACCCGCGACAATCATGAATGCTCCGATATAATGATATAATCTGATCGGCTCGTCAAGGAAGACCGCGCCGGCGATGACCGCCACAATGGTGGCGATGTTCGCATAGATGCTGCTGACGTGGACTTCAAGGCGTGAAAGGGAGAAATTCACCAGGAAGAAGCCGCCGATCGATGCGATGATGCCAAGGTATGCAATGGGGAAAATCAATGTCACGTCCGAGAGGTTGCCCAAATATCGTCCAAGGTCGCCCTGACGCAAAAGGGACAAGGCATAAATGCCGTTGAAAGAGACAGCGCCAAGCAACATCATGAAGTAGGTGATTTCTTTGGCTTTGAGGGTTTTTCCCGCATAACGGGACGCGATGTTGAACAAGGCGGCCGAGACGACCGCAAGAAACAAAAGGAAAAGTCCGAGGTACTGAACTTCAAGCCCGCTACGCATATTGAAGTATTGTATGAAAATGACGCCGGAGACACTGAGCAGAATGAAGAGGATCTGGAGCGGTACCGGACGTTCTTTCAACAAAATGGCCGAAAACACGCTTGCCATGATGGGGATGAGCGCAATCATCATGCCCGCTTCAGCGCTGGTCGTCCTTTGAAGGCCGTATGTCTCGAAAATGAAATAAAGCACGGGCTGAAAAATCCCGACGATGAAGAGCGTCGCGATATGATGGCGTTCGATGGTGATCGTGATGATATTCACGCGACGCAAGGCCTCAAAGACGATGAACGCGATCAAATATCGATAAGCGATGAGGCCGATCGGGGAGATGCCGGCTTCAAGCACGGTCTTTGAGAACATGAAGGTAAGTCCGAAAATCACCGAGAAAGCGAGTCCGGCCAGATGAGGAAGCTTGTTATGCATGGTAACACTCCTAGAAAAATGAAAGTCCACATATGATTATACATAAATTATCGCAAATGAAAAAGACGTTCTGTGATATAATTGAAAAAGAAATGACAGCGAGGCACAGACATGATCAAAATAATGCAATTGACCATCGGATTGACATTCATTCTGACGCTTATGGCGTGTGGAGGTGATACCATGAATGAAACCGTTGAGGAAAACCCGGTCGCGACCATTGTTGTCAAAGACCACGGCACAATGATTGTCGAACTTGATTTCGACACAGCCCCGAACACGGTCAGAAACTTCATCAATCTCGCGAATGACGGATTTTATGATGGCCTTGTCTTCCATAGAATCATTGAGAGTTTCATGATCCAGGGCGGCCAGGGCGCGTCTCGACCCTGTGAGATCGCCGGGGAATTCGCCAGCAACGGATTTGAAAATCCCCTGAAACATGAACGCGGGGTAATTTCCATGGCGCGCACCATGGTCAAGGACTCGGCCACCTCCCAATTTTTCATCGTTCACAGGGATGCGCCTCATCTTGATGGCGAATATGCGGCCTTCGGAACGTTGATTGAAGGCTTCGATGTGCTAGACAGCATCGCAACCATCCCTACGGGAGCTCACGATCGTCCGGTCGAGAATGTGGTGATTGAATCCATCGAAGTGGATACTAAAGGCGTCCAGTTCAATGAAACACAGTGTGTCGACTGATTCTAATAAAAACACGTTCATCAACGAACGTGTTTTTTCTTTGTCGCACTGACGACTTTGACGCGCGTAGGGAATAGTGCCAGTACCAACAACGCAACCAGGATGATGGTGCCAATCACTTCTCCTACAGTAAATATGCGGCCACGAAACTCGAACATCTCACTTGGCCATAACGAAAACGCCAGTAATAATCCAAAAAAGCGGGAAAACCCCGCATCTGCCATGCGGCGCATAATGAGCGCGATGAAGCAAATCAAAAACACAATCAGATAGATCGATGAAAGCAGCGTCACACCCATCGCAAGTTCGGGTGAAACCAAAAGCGCGCCGATGATGGCCGCTATCAGTAGCAGGCTTAATCCCATGCCGGGCAAGTAGCCCCACCAGAATTCTCTTCGGGACGAATAGCCCGTGAAATGGTTCCATCGTCTGAACATCATCTTGAACGCATCAAGCCTTGACTTATCGGTTCTCGCTTCGTTCGGGATCGGTGTCTTTTTTGTCATGGTGTCTCCTTTCAATGAAACCTGCCTCAGTGCAGGATCTGTTTCAATAAGGCAGCGGCGGCTTCTTCGCCCTTGGTCGCCTTGATGATTTCATAGGCGAACTCATAGACGGCGCCGGCGCCGCGGGCGGTGATGATATTGCCGTCACGCAATGCTTTTTCATGCGGATGATAGTGTCCCTTAGGCGCATCCTTGTCGCTGCCGGTGAAGGCAGTGTAGTGTTTCTCATCAAGAATGCCTGCCTGTCCTAAGAAGCGTGGACCGGCACAGATGGCCGCAATGAGTTTGTCCTGAGTGAAAAAATCTTTCGCGAGCGCTTTAATCCGCGTATCGGCGTCAACACTCTCTTTAACGTATGGACCACCCGGAATGATCAGAAAATCATAATCATCGGGGGTTATCTCGTCCAGGGTGGTGTCGGTTTCGATGGGCTGGCCGAATGAGGTCACAATCCGTTTGCTTTCAGAGAGATTGGTTGTCGTGATGTCAAGTCCGCTTCTTACGAGCAAAGCGCGTGTCGCCAGTCCTTCGACGTCTTCCATCTTGTTTGAAAACACAAAGAGTCCTTTCAAAAAAATCAGCCTCCTCCTTTCATAACCATTATAACAATACATGAACCAAAAGAAAAGAAGCGTCCACGAATGGACGCTTCAATGCTTATTGATTAATCTAGGTCTTCTGGAAGCCAAGCTTGCCATACATCTTCATTGTCATCCATCCACATGCGTGCGATGTCGACAATGTCCATCTCGTCCTGATGGTCGTTGATCAGACCCATGAGTCCACCGAGCTCTTCACTTTCAAGATAGAAGTTCTCGAAGAATTCCGCGACCAATGGAAGGTCGTCTCTGACGTCGTCACGTGCTACGGTATGGATGTTATCCGGCTCACCATAGACACCTTCAGGGTCTTCAAGGAATTTGAGGTCGAAGTCGGCGAACTTGTAATGAGGTTCCCAACCGGTTACGACAATCCATTCCTCGTCTTCAATGGCATTCGCAAGCTCTTGAACCATTACCGGTCCGCTTGATGCATTGAGCGTGAGATCAAGGTCATATTCCTCGATGGCGGTTTCAGTTGTAGACATGATACCGGCACCTGGGTCGATTCCTACAATCTCATTGTTGAATTGGTCTGCATGGTCATTCAGTTCGTCAATGCTGTCGATGTCGACATATGCTGGAACGACAAGTCCGATTGGCGCCTCGGTAAAGTTGTATCCGAGGTCAAGGATATCGTCCCCGTATTCGTCCATATAGCTACCGTGTGTAAGTGGCAGCCATGCGTCGACAAAGAAGTCGGCATCGCCTTGGGCAATCGAGGTGAATACTACACCGGGATCCCCTTCTGTCGAGTTGACCTCATAGCCAAACTCATCCGTGATGATGGCTTCTGCCAGATAGTTCATTGCGATTCCTTCCGCCCAGTTGACATAGTCAAGATTGACGGTAGGTGTGTCATCTTCAAGATCACATGCAGCAAGTGCGAATGTGAAAGTGAAAACTGTTAAAAGTGCAAGTAGTTTTTTCATAATGTTTTTTTCCTCCTATAGAATTTTGTATTGATTGCATCTATTTGGATAATTCTCTGATGCGCGTTGAATTAACTCGTTGATGCCTTGTTACAAGCTCGCGGGTTATTGACCCGGAGCTTTGTCGCCGAGCGCTTGTGTCATACGGTCGATGATCATGGCCAGAATGACAACGGCGACACCGGCTTCGAAACCGTATGCGATATCGACTCTCGAGAGCGCCGAACGAACGTCATAACCAAGTCCGCCCGCACCGATCATGGATGCGATGACGACCATGGAGAGCGCCAGCATGATGGTCTGGTTGATTCCGGCGAGTATCGTCGGCAAGGCGATCGGCAACTGTATTTTAAGCAACAGCTGTTTGCCGGTTGAACCGAGTGATTTTGCGGCTTCCATGACATCGCCCGGTACTTGGCGGATACCAAGGTTTGTCAGTCTGACAACCGGTGGCATCGCGAAGATGATGGTTGCGATGGACCCCGCGACATTGCCTCGTTGGAACAGGATGATGGCGGGAATCAGGTAGACGAAAGCCGGCATGGTCTGCATGAAGTCGAGTACCGGTCGCACAATGTTGTCGCCGAAGCTTGCTTTTTTGGCTGCAAGGATCCCGACAGGAATCCCGATGATAAGCGCCATAAGGGACGACACAAGCACGAGTGCGATGGTCGCGATGGCACTTTCCCAAAGCCCCATTGAATAGATGAGCAATAGACCAAGAGCGGTCAGTACCGTCAGGGTGATTCTGCCGGCGGCGAGCCAAGCAAGAATGGTGAAAAAGATGATGATGCCGATTTCGGTTTCCCATAATCCTACCAAGAGGATAATGAAGAAGAAAGCGAATACGCCGGCGGCGACAATGCCACCGATGATCAGCGGTCTTTTATCTTCGGGTCCGTTATCTCGACGTTTGGTGAGCTGACTTTTGACAATGAGACCAATCAGGATTGCAAGGATTGGAATCAGTATGATGGCCGGAATGCCAGTAAGCAAATCGTCGATGCCGCCGATGAAATTCCTTAAGAACACATTGACGCCGTTGAAGAGCCAACCGAATATCCGGTCCGCAAGATCAACAAGGACTTCAAACCAATCCCCGAGGGGAAGTTGAGGTATAAAATCAGTCATCGTTGTTGCCTCCTTTTCTGCTGATTCCGGAAATCACGGATACACGGACAATGACGCCTAAGAGCTTGTTATCATCGTTTACGACGGCGATCGGATATTTCGCTTCGCTCGCCATCGGTAGCAAGTCGACAATCAATGTATCGGGTGAGGTCGTGTGGAAATCCGTCTTCATGACCGACTTCACGGATTTGTTGCCTTCATCCGCGAGTTTCTTGACATCAGCGATGTCGACGACGCCTTGAAGGCGTCTTTTGTTGTCAACAACAAAGATGCTGCTGATCCGTTCGCGTTCCATTTTCCGGATTGCGGCTTTGGGCCCTTCTTTGGACTCGACCACCGCGAGTGGTTTTGTCATGATGTTCTCTGCCGGCAGGACTTTGGAGCGGTCCACATTCTCGACAAAGTTTCTGACATAGTCGTTGGCTGGTTCGGTAAGAATCTGTTCAGGGGTTCCGATCTGGACAATCTCGCCCTCATACATGACGGCGATCCTGTCGCCGAGTTTCAAGGCTTCATCCAGGTCGTGCGTGATGAATACAATCGTCTTCTGAACTTTTTCCTGCAAGTCGAGCAGTTCGTCCTGCATCTGACGTTTGATGAGCGGGTCCAGAGCACTGAACGCTTCATCCATCAACAAAATGTCAGGATCAAGGACGAGCGCACGGGCCAGGCCGACGCGTTGCTGCATGCCGCCTGAAAGTTCAGATGGTTTGCTTTCTTCATAGCCTTTGAGTCCGACCAGTTTCAATGATTCGTATGCACGTTCCCGGCGTTCCTGATAGGGGACGCCTTGAATCTCAAGTCCGTAAGATACATTGTCCACCACGGAGCGGTGCGGGAAAAGTCCGAAATTCTGAAAGACCATTGACATATGTTTTCTTCTGACATATCTCAATTCCTCTTCTGACATTTCCACGATGTTCTTGCCGTCGAATTCAACGGTGCCGCTGGTAGGATCCTGCAGACGGTTCAAATTTCTGATGAGGGTCGACTTTCCGCTACCGGAAAGGCCCATGACAACGAATGTTTCGCCTTTTTCAACCGCAAAACTCGCGTCTTTGACGCCGACGGTGTTTCCGGTCTCTTTCAAAATTTCTTCTTTTGTCTTTCCTTCTTGGCTCATCTTGAGCGCTTTTAATGGTGAGGGTCCGAAAATCTTATAAAGATTCTTCACCTCCAGATGTGTACTCATGGTGTTTCCTCCGTTCGTTATTGAAATATGGGCGTGTGTTCGACATTGCGCAAGTTCAATATAACAACTTTATGTAAATTATGGGGTTGTCAGGGAATTGAAAATAAAAGCACACAGCCGAAAATCATCGTTGTTCTGAATGCTTGAGCTAAATGATTGACGCTCATTCATTTGTCGAAGACATCGTTCAGACATGATGGCTGGTGCATGTTTTGCGCTAACACACTAAAAACATCTTGCGGTCGTGACAAGAACATAATCTTGGATCATTTCCGCTTGTCAATATAAATATATCATACTGAGCGGATAATGCAAGTAAGAAACATATTTCCCGAATTTCCCTTACCCAAGGGATTATTTGTGATTTTTGGCTTAAATTGAAAACGGTGTAAACGTTTTATGTCAGTTTGAACACCCTCTCGATAGGCGGTGATTCTTCCCTTTTTTGTGGTGTTTAAAGGATAATGACTTATGCCGTAAAAAAAGTCCGTTTTTTGTAATCGGACTTTATGCAGTTTTTCTAAAACAATGTGAAAATCTCAGATTGAATACCGGTCGTATTCAGTTCGCGGGGTCGTCGTGACTGATTTCAAGCGTAAAGATTTTTCTTTTGAGTGCCGACGCCAAAATCAGGGCGAGCACCCTTGTGGCAATCAATGTGATTGCCGCATAGAAATACGTCTGAGAAACATCGCTTGTGAATAACCTGACGGTAAGCAAAAAACCAAGAACGATGCCAAGCATATCCAAGCGATAGATGTTTTCGACGGTCCGCCATGAAGCCGCACGTCGCAAGTGCACCTCATCGATGATGCGTCGGTAGAAGACCGCTCTCATGTATGGTATGGAAATCACTATCGCCAGTGTCAGTAACGTCGTAATAAGGTGATATCCATAATCAATGTGATCCAAAACAAGAATGATTGCGTTTGAAAACAGTGCCGCCATGGACATTATGATAACGGCGTACAACAATATGAATGTTCCCTTTCCCATAACCGTTTCCCCCTTATTCTGTATTTTATCAAACAAAAATAAAAGATGAAAGACTTTTGTCCTTCATCTTTTATGATGCATGTCTCAGTTGGCCAATATCACCGAGCCCTTGTACTCCTCTTCTATCCAGTCGGCGATTTCTTCAGATGAAAGAATTTCATAAAGCGCCTGGATGAATGGGTCGTCGACATCCTCGCTGCGCACGACAAGCACATTGACATAGGGTGAATCGGTACTTTCAAGCGCAAGAGCGTCATTAAGGGGTTCCAAACCGTGATCAAGTGCGAAATTTCCGTTAATCAACACCAAATCACCGCTTTCGTTGTCATAATTCGAGAAAAGTTGTTGCGGGGACACTTCTTTGAAGGTGATGTCCTTGTCGCTTTCAAACAGGTCGTTCAGGCCATTGAGGCTTGCGTTCGTTATATCGGCATCGGTGGTCTCTTCTTTGATTTCAATCAGGTTTGCATCCTCAAGAACGCCAAGCAGTCTTGGACGGTCGGATGGTGAGTTGGAGATGATGATTTCCAATGATTCGGGCAAGGTTTCCAAAGAGTCGTGGACTTTGCTGTAAAGCCCGATAGGTTCGATATGAACGCCTCCGACGCTTTCAAAGTCGTATCCGTGTTCATCGATTTGCAGTTCCAAATAAGGTATATGCTGGAAGAAATTCGCAACGATATCGCCTTCATGCAGCGCTGTGTTTGGCAATACGTAATCGGAAAACTCGACGATTTCAAACTGAAACTCCTCGTCGATGAGTTCCTGGGCCTCGCGGAGAATGTCCGCATGCGGGACAGGAGAGGCTCCGACTCGGTAGGTATCTTGTGAACCGCAGGCTGAGAGGACTGCGGGAAATAGGAATAGCAATGTGGCAAGAATGATTTTTTTCATGGGTGTGATCTCCTTTTTATTATTGGGTTTTTTTAAGTTTTTTGACCGTAAGGTCCCCGGTTAGCTGAATGGCCAGAATCAAGGCGACAATGAGGACCGTGGCCACCCAGGTCACTTGCGGGCGGTTACGTGAATAACCGTAAAGGTACGCCAAATCGCCCAGGCCGCCCGCACCGATGGCTCCTGCGATGGAGGTGAATCCGGCCAGCGCGATGGCGGTGACCGTCAACCCCCTTACCAGTGAGGGCAGGCTTTCGGGAATGAGAATCTTGATGATGATGCGTGTGTCGGTCAGCCCGAAGGCACGGCCGGTCTCCTTGAGGTCATGACCTTTCTCGAAAAGTGCCAGTTCCACGAGTCGCGCATAAAACGGGATGCCGCCGACCACAAGTGCCGGAACTGCCGCCGAGGGTCCGAGGATGGTCCCGACGATGATGCGTGTTACAGGAATGAGCAGTACAATGAGGATCAGAAACGGGATGCTTCGCCCGATGCTTGTGAGGACGGAAAGCACGGAATATATGCGTTTGTTCGGCCGGAGTCCGCCTTTGGCGTACACAAACAGCATCACGCCGAGCGCAAGACCGAACAGACCGACAAAAACGGTGGATGCGAATGTCATGTAGAGGGTTTCATTGAAAGCCTGGATGTATTCGTCAATACCGATCATTGAGGATTTCAACTCCTTTGGCTCTAAGATGGGCCTTGATCGCTTCGGGATCGCTGGATTCAATGCTGATGAGCATGAGTCCCTCTTTCGAAGGGGTGATGTTTGCGAATAGGATATTGATCGAAGCGCCGGTCTTTTTGATGATGGTGCTCAGAATCTTTTGGCTGGTCACTTCCCCTTGGAATCTCAGGAGCGTCAGGTTGGGCAGTTCGCTGTAATCGGAGGCGATTCGTTCCATGTTGAAGCCGATCGACTCCGTAAGGCGCTTGGTAATCGGATGCGTGGCCGCAAAGAGGATGTCATCGAGAGTGCCGTCATCCACAACGATGCCGTCATGCATCACACTTACCGCGTCGCATACTTCTTTGATGACGTGCATGTCGTGAGTGACTAGCACCACGGTCAAGCCTCTGTTTTCCTTGATCTTCCGAATCAGGTCGAGGATGTGTTTGGTCGTATCCACATCGAGCGCGCTGGTCGGTTCGTCGCAAAGTAGGATGGCGGGGTCGTTGATCAGGGCTCTCGCGATGCCGACGCGTTGTTTCATGCCGCCCGAGAGTTTCGTCGGGTAGGTGTTTTCGTTGCCTTTGAGACCGACATCTTCAATCAGTTGTTCGGCTCTTTGTCTGTCCGATTCGGTGACTTTTCCGGTGGCGCTGATTGGAAAGAGAACATTTTCATAGACGGTTTTGCTTTGCAGCAGATTGAAATGCTGAAACACCATGCCAATCCGCTTCCTGAGCATTCGCATCGACTCCTTGTTGAGTCGTCGTATGTCGGTATAGTCAAAGACTTCGAGCGTTCCCTGATCGTGCTTTTCAAGTTGGTTGATCAATCTGACCAGCGTGCTTTTCCCGGCTCCGGAATGCCCGATGATGCCATGTATGGTATCTTTCTTCACGTTAAGGGATACATCCCTTACCGCTTCGATGGTCCTATGTTTTTCCTGAAACGTCTTATATACGTTATTGAATGTAATCACGTGCATCATCTCCGTTATAATGAATAAAAAAAGCAGCCTTTTCAATGAAGGGCTGCGTTCACACACCATTCATTGATGGGCCAAAGCCCCTCGGTAAAAGCACCTAATCAAATAGGTTGCTGCCGCTTCGAAGGTTACCTCGCCTCCACGGCTCTGAATGAAATTGTATTTGCTTTTGAGAGCATTATAAGCCTTAACCAAGGGGGTGTCAATGCTTTGCATCGTGAAAGGGTTTTACATAAAAAAAGCGGACGAATCCGTCCGCTTCATTTGCATTGAGACGCCACGGTCATGTAAGCGTGACCAAAGGGCTACTTCTTATTGACTTGGCGTTTTGTTTGCGCCGCTTTTGCATCTTGTTCGTCTCTGGGAAGTTCTTCCGCCTCCTCGGATGCTTCCGAAATGTAATCATCGTGTTGTGTGACATCGTTTGGAGCGATGTCGGTTTGCTTGTGTTTTGAACTCGGAAGATCGTTGATGTCGAAATGTGTCGAGTCTTTATCCTTTCTTCCTTTTTCGCGGTTGTAGCCTTTCGGGACCGTCTTGACTTGATAGATCCAGCCGGCCACCAAAGCAATGACAAGCACTGCTACAAATACTACAGGTACGACCCACATATGAATTTCCTCCTAGGGTTTTGACTTTGTCATCCTGTGGGGGTTTCGATGAGAGTGTTGATGATGAGCACAGCGACACCCACAATGGTGCTCGAGAGTGAGAATGCCGCCAAAAATACATTGTCGAGCATGGTTTCTGAAAGCCTTTTGACTTCTCCCCTGTAATAATACGTCATGCCATAGGGAAGCAAGAACAGCATTGCTGCGGCACCGGTCAGAGCGAGTGCGAGCAACGTAAAACCGATCAGGTAGAAATAGATGACCGCCCCGAGGGTGAGGACGAACATGTTCAAGCCGATGATCATGGTGATCATGAACAACATTGATCTGTCTTCAAAACGTTCCTTGAGATTTCGCTTCATTGTTGCCTCCGTGTTAAGTCGTAGTAGGGATCGACGAATCAGGTTTCCTCCCCTTCTCCATAAAGTTCTTCGAGTATCCGGTTGTAAAGCTCATAAGCATCCTGATCATATAGGACAAAGGCGATCCGGTCGAGTTCGCGAAGACGAGCGAGATTTTCGTCCAGTGTCTTAAGGGCGATCAGTGCGGCTTCCCGAAGAGGATAGCCGAAAGCGCCTGTCGATATGGCAGGCACACACACCGAAACGATGTTTCGACGTCTGAGTTCGTTGAAGATATTCTCATAGGTGCGCTTCAAGAGCCGATCCGACGGATTGTCAACGCCGAACACTGGACCCAGCGCATGAATCACCTTTTTGTAGGGGAGATCGAACGCCTGGGTCGTCACCGCTTCGCTGACTTCGATCGGCGCGTAAGCGCGCGTAGCCGTTTCGAGTTCAGGGCCCGCCTTGCGGTGAATGGCGCCGGCCACACCGCCGCCGGTGCGCAAGTCTTTGTTCGCCGCATTCACCACAGCGTCATAGGATTCCTGCGATGCGATATCCCCGACGAGCGTGATGATTTCCTTATCTTTTACCTTCCACTTCATGGTGTCACCCCCTCACTTTCAGTTTAGTTTAAGAGGCGTGATGTGTCAAACAGGTTGATTGGTTTTGTGTATAATTTCACTTTAGGGCACGGATTGGTTATAATCGAGGTATATTTAGTCTAAAATATAATATCTAGGAGTGTATTCAATAATGAAAAAATCTTTACTGGAGATCTGGGGCGATGTGGTTGAAGCCAAAGCCCTGGTCTTTTCGATAGTGATTATTACCACCCTCACCATGGGGGCGCATCTGCTTGCACCATCCGATAATGACACACTCGGACTGTTCGCCGGTATCGGTGGCGCCGTTTCAGGATTTTTGATTTGCGCCTTTCTTTTCAAACCTCGCAGAATCATCACCAAAGAGGAGGGCGACAGATAATATGGATGCCTCGCTCATCATATGGATTGTCGGCGCCGCTTTGGCGGCCGTTGCCATCTACACGTTCATCGGATTCATCCCCGGTACGGATGAAACCAGTGTGCTTCTCCCCATCACCCTCGCCATCGTCCTCGCCGGCGTTGAGCCCATGGCGGTCCTCGCGTTCTTTATCGCCGCGATCGTCACATTGAACCTCACCAATGTCATGCCTACCGCGCTGGTCAACCTGCCGGGCGGTGTCATGTCTTCTGCGATGATCGAACATGCCATAGAGATCAAAAAAGACGGCAAGAGCGCCCAAGTCATCAAAAAGATGGCCGCCGCAAGCGCCATTGGCGTCATCATCAGCGTTCCGCTTTCACTGTCGGTCGCCTTCTTGCTTCGACCGGTGGGTCAGGCCATTGCGCCTTATGGTGCATGGTTGTTCATCATCGGCGCGATATTCCTCAGTCTCATTTCACGCGCCAAGATACTCTCCCTATTCGCCATTGTGCCTTTGAGTGTGCTTTTCATGGCGCTTCGTCACCTCTACTGGGGACTTGGTGTTGTGCCTGATCAGACACCAATCACGGTTTCTTTCTTCCTTGGAATCACCATTGGCCCCCTCCTCGTTTCACTTTTCAGGCTTCTGAACCGAAAAACGTTCGAAGAAAGCATCATCGAAGACGAGAAACATATCACCATCCCGGTAAGGGACAGCAATCCCGAGAAAAACCCCTTAAGGCTTTTGAATCGTGAAGAAGCCACGCATGCCGGCATCGGCGGTTTTCTTGTCAACTTCTTCTTTGTGCTTTCCCCGGTAGGGTTGACCATTCTGGTCGGCGAGACGTTCGGAAGACGTTTCAAAGAAAAAATCAAGCGTGCCTTCATGTCCGTCACTACCATGAGCGCCGTGGTTCAGGCGACCTATCTTTCTGGCATCATCATTCCGCTTCTTGCGCTCGGCACGCCACTTTCACCTGTCGCAATCGGACCCGGGAACGCCCTTTTCAGGGCGGAACCGGTCTTCAGCCTTGATAACAACATCCACCATATCCTCAGTGTCGGCCAATTCGCATTCGCTGTGGTCATCGGTGCGACCATCGCCCTTGTCATCACGTATCTTTTCATTACCCGATTTGCGGTCGATTTCACCCGCATTATTCTCAAAAAGGTTCCTCATGAAGCTGTCTTAGGACTTTTCATCGCATTCATCGTGCTGCTGGCATATATGGACGCCGGGCTCATCAATATTTTCGGGGTTCTGCTTATCGGACTGCTCAGTGGCACTCTGAATCGCATGGGTGTCAATTACGGCGTCCAGTTCATGAGCCTCTATGCCGCGCCCCTGATCGTACAGTTGCTGAGCGGAGGTGTGTAATATGGAGGGCACCGCGCACGGCAAAATCATCCTGATCGGCGAACACAGTGTCGTCTACGGTCATCCGGCCATCGCCATCCCGTTCAACGATTCACGCATTGTGTGCCGGTTGAAACCCAGTGAAACCGACGTGATTGTCTCCTCATTGTACGAAGGACCTCTTAGCGATGCACCACCGCTCTTTCAACCGATCCGTAAGCTGATCGGGAAACTCAAGGCGGCATTCGAGCATGGTCCTTGCCACTACATCATCGAAAGCGATATTCCCATCGGGGCGGGACTCGGTTCAAGTGCGGCCATCGCCGCGGCGATCACAAGCGCGGTCTATAAGATGAATGACCGCCCATTGGACTCAAGAACCCATTATGAATGGGTGCAATACTCAGAAACACTGGCCCACAGGAACCCAAGCGGCATCGATGCCTTGTGCGTCACCAGCGATCACGGTTGGTTTTTCACGAAAAACAAACGCGAACCGATCGAGATAACCATCAGCGGAAGCCTGGTCATCGCCTACAGCGGTGAGACGACCCCGACCAGTCAAAGTGTCGCGCATGTCAGGAAACTCACTGAGACATCCGAGGATTTCCAGCAGATCATAAATGGCCTCGGGGGCCTCGCTTTTCAGGCCAAGGACGCGTTGGTGTCCAAAGACATCAATGCCCTGGGCGACGCGATGAACGCTGCCATGGAAGGACTGAATGCACTTGGACTCTCGACTGAGCGCATCGAACGCCTGAATCATCTCGCGAAGCGTCACGGGGCGATTGCAAGCAAACTCACCGGCGGCGGTATGGGCGGGTGTGTCATCGCTTTATGCGCCAGTGAAAAAGACGCTGAAAACGTTCGAGACGCCTGGACAAAGGAAGAAAACGTCCGAACATGGAAAATTAATTTCCGGGAGGAAGCATAATGTTTGTAAAATCCACATCATACGCCAATTTCGCCCTTGTCAAATACTGGGGCAAAAAAGATAGTGAAAAGGTGATTCCCTTCAATGATTCGGTGTCCGTCACATGGGACATATTCAAGACTCATACCATCTTGCAGTCCGCTTCATCGTTCAGTTTTGTGCTGAACAACAATCCGGCAAGCGAAAAAGACAGCGAACGGGTCAAACAGTTTTTGAAACACTTCACGGACGATGTCGACACGGTCAAAGTCATCTCGCAGAACACCTTTCCGACCGCGGCTGGACTCGCATCGAGTGCGTCAGGCTTTAGCGCCCTCGCCGTCGCTGCCAACCGCTTTTTCAACACCGCCTTCGACAAGGAGCAACTGGAAGCCGTGACGCGAAAGGGAAGCGGTTCGGCAGTGCGAAGCCTCTATGGGGGCGTGGTGCGCTGGCGCAACGACGGAACCGTCGAGACGCTGGCCGCACCGATTGAGGATTACGTCCTCGTGGTCGTACTGCTTACGGGGGATAAGAAAGTGATGCCCTCCCGTGAGGCCATGGCCCATACTGTCACCACATCGCCTTACTTTCCGGCCTGGATCGACATCGCAAACCGTGATGCGAACACGCTCTGTACAGCCTTGATGGAAGGCGATTTCGATACTGTCGGCGACACCGCCCAATCCAATGCGATGGCGATGCACGCATCCATGCTTGCGGCCACCCCACCCATCGTCTATTTGAAGGATGAGACAATGGAGGTCATACGGATTATCGATGGATTGCGCCAGAACAAAACGGAATGTTTCTACACGATGGATGCCGGACCGAATGTGAAAGTGATCAGCAGGAAACATGACCTCGATACGGTGCTAAACGCCCTGAGAGAGGGCGGTTTCAGCGACCTTCATGTCGGCAGACCCGCCAAGAGAGGGGCCTTCATTGACGATGAAGGTTGACATCCCCGGAAAACTGTTCATAAGCGGTGAATACGCCGTCGTCTACGGGGCGCATGCCATCTTGGCTCCATCACTGCATACCATGCGTTTTGAAATCCGTAAGGCCGAGGAACCCCTGGTGCATTCGTTGAAATACGGAGAAGCATTCTATCTTGAGAGTTCTCATCCGATGCCGAATCCCTTGCGTAAAGCATATGTCATGATCAGGCGGTATCTTGATGAAACCGGAGTCCCTTTCTCCCCATTCCACCTCGAAGTGGACAGCGCACTCGACATCGAAGGGCAAAAGCTCGGCCTTGGATCAAGCGCGGCTTTGACGCTTGGCATGATCAAGACCGTGCTTTCCTTCCATAAAATCAACCTGTCCGATCTCGCCCTTTATAAACTCTCGGTGCTCGCGATGATCGATGAAGAACATTTTACATCCTATGGAGATCTCGCTTTGGCCGCCTGCCGGCAATGGTTGCTTTACAGGAAATTCGATAGCGCATGGCTGAAAAACCATATGCATCTTCCCTCCGATGTGCTGATCGACATGCCCTGGATGAATCTTGAAATCCGACCGTTCACGCCCAAGAAGCTTCACATGCTCGTTGTGAACACCGGAACCCCCGCCAAGTCGAAGCGACTGGTAGAATCGTTCAACCACGCCATCAGCGGACACTATAAGACCATTTTTACCGATGAGTCGGACTTGCTTTCTTTGGAGCTTTTCAACAAGCTCCGTCTTGGGGAAAAGCCACATGAGACCATCGAAAAACTTCGTTCATTGATGGATGACAGCGAGAACCATGTCAACATGACGCTTTTCACCGAAGCGATGCGCACGATTGAAAAGCATTTGACACCGTTCCGGGCGAGAGTGAAGTTCTCCGGAGCGGGCGGGGGCGACAATGTGCTCGCCTTCTTTGAAAACGAAACGGATAAAGAAAATGCCGCGGAAAAACTTGAAGCATTGGGCTACACGTTGATCGGTTATGAGCGGAGGGGATTTGATGAATCGTAAGGATGACCATATTCAAGGTGCGCTCACACAGTCCCACACGACGAACGATTTCGACCGTGTGCGATTTGTTCATGATGCGCTCAGTGCCGTGAACGTGCAAGACGTCGATCTGAAAAGCGGCATGGCCGGCAAGACGTTTCCGCTCCCGTTTTATATCAACGCCATGACCGGTGGCAGCGATAAGGCCCGTGAATTAAACGCCAAGCTTTCGAAGCTGGCCGCCCATTTCGACATCCCCATGGCCCTGGGTTCGATATCGGCCGCCATCAGGGACAAACGGTGGGAGGATTCGTTCACCGTTGTCAGGGATCATAACCCAAAGGGGTTTGTGATGGCGAATCTCGGTGCGGAAGTATCGCCGGAAAAAGCGAAGAAAGCGGTCGAACTGATCTGTGCCGATGCACTTCAAATCCATTTGAACAACGTCCAGGAAATCGTCATGCCCGAAGGCGACAGGGATTTTTCAATGCACGAATCCAACATAAGCGCACTTTGCAGAACGCTTGATGTTCCGATTATCGTCAAGGAAGTCGGTTTCGGACTTTCCGGCGAAACCATCAAAAAACTTTTGACGCTCGGTGTGGGAGTCATCGATGTGGCCGGGCGCGGCGGAACCAATTTTTCGAAGATTGAGAATGCACGTCGCAAACGGCGGTTGGATTATTTCGACGATTTCGGACTCTCAACAGTCGAGAGTTTGCTTGAAACAAGCGCAAGCGCGGAGATGGAGATTCTTGCCAGCGGAGGGGTCAGAGATGCAATGGATATCCTCAAGGCGATCAGGCTCGGCGCGTCCATGGTCGGAATGTCCGGGTTCTTTCTCAAACTTGTGCATGAACACCCGCTAGAAACGGCGGTCGAACGAGTTGAGGACCTGATCGATGAACTTAAAGGGATCATGGCGGTCCTCGGCGCAAAATCGTTGGCGGCGCTTAAGGATAAGCCTGTCGTTCTGGATGGACGACTGCTCGATTATATTGAACAGCGGTCGCTCAAGCATCCTTCCGGTCGACCTTAAAGAAAACGACCATCCGCATGTTTCACTGCGGATGGTCGTTTTTTCATATGCGTTCAATGGTGAGGCGCGAATCCTCCATGCGGTGGTCGAGTTGAGGCTTGTCGGTTTTCTTGACTTTGATGAAAGGATGGTCCGATTTGAGAATGTTCACAATGTCATAGAAACTTTTGTCCAGATTGCTGTTGACGTGGTATAGATCGGGGCTCAAGCCTGCGATGTCATAAATGGCTTTCGCTGTCACGTCCAGAAAAGACGCTGAAGGATAGAACTGTGTGCTGGCTTTAACAACTCCGTATTGTTTCATCTGCTTGTCAAGGTAGTCAATCATGTTGTTGGACCCGGGCCGCGTGCCGATCTGCCAGCCGATCCGGATGATGGTTGTATCGGGATTGGCTTTTTTGACGCGCACTTCACATTCGAGCTTGTATTTCCCGTAATCGCTTGATGGTTCCGGGATGACGTTCGGTGTGAAAGGTCCGACCTGGTGGTCGCCATAGACGGATACCGTCGAGATATAGATGAATTTGATGTTCATCGTTTTGCAGGCTTGCGCCAGCATCTCCGCCCATTCGGCATCGCCGAGGGCGAAATGAAGAAACATGTCTGGGGATTCCGTCTCAAGAAAGGTCTTTATTCTGCCATAGTCTTCCGTTCCGACCACATCGCGATCATATCGCTTGATGGTGTGTTTGTGGGCGGTAAAATAATCAGCGACGACTGGTGCGACCGTACCGCCAAGTCCTGTAAAGATGGTTTTCATTCCAAATCCTTCCCTTCTTCTTTCGGGATGATTTCGTTCTCTTTCACCCGATGACAGCGCTCGGCAACGTCGCAGACCGTGTAGGTATCATCGTCATTCACGGACTGGATGATTCCATGAAAGTCCAGTTTGGGGACATAGACGGACTGTCCGGTGGAGAACTTTCGCAACGTGACATCATCAAGCGCCTTGTACGCTTCATCTTTGGTAGCGTTCTTGTCTATATGTTTCCGGTAGATTTCGTAGTGAACCCTGAAGAGATCTTCATAAGCGTCGCGCAGTTCCACCCTGCAACAGGTTCCATAGAATATGAAGCTTCGGTCCATTCTTTTCTCGTAAATCTCATTAACGGTTCGTATCGACTCTTCAAGACGTTTTGCGGCATCATCAGGAAGCTTGGAGCGATGCTTGTCAAGCCAGTACTGGAATTTTCTTACTTCGGAGGGGAGTCGTTCACTCCTCGGGTCGAGAATCCAGAGTATGGCGAAGATGATCGCCAGTGCAATGATGACACCAATCGCTATCCACATAAAATTCCCTCCTTTTATTTTATTTTAACATGTTTGGGAACGCTTTGTGTTGTTATGACACTGTAAAATCCCACCATGACTCAAAACGCGTATAAATTGAACAGTATTTCAATAAGGTCTATACTGTTAATGAAGCACAATAAAATTTCTAGGAGGATTGTTATGGCAAATCAGAAACTCAACATCGGAATCATACTCGGCTCCACCAGAAAAGGTCGCGTATCCCCCCAAGTCGGAGAATATATCCTTGAGCAGGCACGTGAAAGAAACCACAACTACGAACTCATCGATATCAAGGATTATCAGTTACCGCTTTTAGGCGAATCCGACGATCAAAGCGGTGTGGAAAAATGGAACAGCAAACTTGAAACCCTTGACGCATTCGTATTCATCGTATGCGAATACAATCATTCGATGAGCGCGGCGCTCAAAAACGCTTTGGACAGTGCGCGTGAAGCATGGTACCACAAGGCGGCCGGAATCGTATCGTACGGTTCGGGTGGCGGCATCCGTGCGGCGGAGCATTTGAGAGGTGTCTTGAGCGAACTCAACATAGCGAGTGTGCGTTCGCACGTTTTCTTCTCACTTTTTGACGACTTCGAGAAGTTCTCGACATTCAAACCGCGTGATATCCACAAAGACAACCTACAAACCCTTTTCTCTCAGGTCGAAACCTGGGGACAAGCTCTCAAGACCATCCGATAACAAAGATGCCTGGTTTTCCAGGCATCTTTTTTGAATCGATATTACAAATCGAGCTTTTTGGTGTATAATGGGATTGAATGATTTTGCAGGAGGGACCCTTATGTTATTTTACTTTTTGGCGGTTGTCCAACTCGCTTTTGGTATCGGTGCGGGCATTTACATTTCCGGTGGTTCACAAGACGAGCACGTCACCGTAGCGATCATGTTGATTGTCGCGCTCATTTTATCTTTGCTGGTTTTGTTCAGCGGTACGATTCTCAATGTCTTCGCGCTTTATTTCATCTGGCTGATCAGTATGGTCGCGGTGTCTGAGAGCATCAAGTTCTACCAAAGCAAACGCTGAAAGCACTTCGGTGCTTTTTTTATTGGTTGAACTCGACTCTCGCCTCATCGAATTCATTTTCGGTGATGTCTACCGGAACAAAGATGTGCCAGGCGGCCATGTCCGTGGTTCCGATATTCGGCTGATTTCTGAGGATTTCGATAACCACTTCGTCGTCAACGAGCGTTACGGACTGAATGTAGTGCATGACCGAACCGCTGGTTTCCTCTACAGGGACCAAGAACAGCACGTTGTCTTCAAAATAGGCTTCATCGTAGCTGTCTACCGCGTCATTGAATGACGGATCACCGAAGTCAAGGTCATAGTATGCGGCCGCTTCATCACGATAGTCGTTCAACTCGTCCACCGAAGTGATGGTTACAAGTTCAAGTGGACGGTCCGCTTCAAAATCGGTCACATTCGTACGGAGACGGAAAAACGTCTCTTCTTCCGGATAGGATAACGTTTCAACGTCTTCAGGGTCTTCAACCTCGCAACCGATAGCCACAATCCCGATCAACAGGAACACAAAGCTCAAAAGAATACGTTTCATGGTATCGCCTCCTTCGATTTTTCTACTTATATGATAACACGCCTTCCCGGTGCGCCCAAAAAGTCTGTGGAACCCCTTGAAACGCTTCAAAAAAAGCCGCAGAGCGGCTTTTTTCATGATTTGTTAAGGTTCTTGTATCACTGAGTTACACACGGGTGTTTTCATCATTCATAGCATCACGCAGCGCCTCGCGAACGTTTCCGTTACAGTCTTTTATGTGTAAGGCGCTAAAAACCGCTTTCTCAGAGACTTCAACGCGCGCTTGAAAGACGGCCGAAAGCCTCTCTTTAATTATTTAGACGAATGATTTTTTGAAAGGCATCTCCGTCAATGAGGACGCCGTTTTAAGACCAGATTCTTTTTGTGTTGTCATGGAGAATGGCGTCCAGGAACACACCGATTGAAAGCGCGCTTCTGCTAGGCGAATATTGCTTGACGAATAACCGATGCCGGCTTTGAAGCCGTGGGGGCTTTCTGCCGATTTCAGGATTGTTTCAAACATGTGTGAAATGAAGGCGTCCGCAACCCTTTAACATACGAGATGGGATTGTTTTTCCCTCTTTCGAGTGTTCCTGCCTGTATGGTCGTTTCAGTCATGACCATCACCTCTTGGGTATGATAAAACACTACTTGGTGTTTTTGAGGTAGGCCTCTACGGTTTCGACATCTTTGTCCCCACGTCCTGAGAGATTGACGATGATGGTCTTGTCCGGGCTCATTGTGGGGGCGAGACGCATCGCTTCAGCGATGGCGTGCGCACTTTCAATGGCGGGGATGATGCCTTCGAGCCTAGAGAGTTTCGTGAAGGCATCGATGGCCTCTTTATCGGTGGCGGCACGATAGGTGACACGCCCCGTCTTGTGCAAATGGGCGTGCTCGGGGCCCACACCGGGATAATCAAGCCCCGCCGATATGGAATAGACATCCGATACGGAACCGTCCGGTTCAAAGAGCGAGATCGTTTTCATGCCATGAATCACGCCTTCTTTGCCCTTGGTAAGGGTGGCGGCGTGCCGTTTGCCTGAAACGCCCTCGCCGGCCGCTTCCACCCCGATGATCTCGACATCATCATCCAAAAATGCGCTGAAAAGGCCGATCGCGTTGCTGCCGCCGCCGACACAGGCGATCAAGCAATCCGGAAGATTTCCTGTATGTTCAAGAATCTGCTTTTTGGCTTCTTTCCCGATTACGGACTGGAAATGGCGGACCATGGATGGATAGGGGTGCGGTCCCACAGCGCTCCCCAGAAGATAGAACGTGTCGTCAATGTTTTCGATCCAAGCGCCGATGGCCGCATCCACGGCATCCTTTAGGGTTCGCGTCCCGTCCTTGACGGATACCACCTTCGCGCCGAGAAGCTCCATCCTGAAAACATTGAGACGTTGACGCTCCGTGTCAAGTTCTCCCTGATAGATGACGCATTCCATGCCGAACAATGCCGCGGCGGTCGCGGTGGCCACACCGTGTTGGCCCGCACCGGTCTCGGCGATGATGCGTTTTTTCCCCATTTTTTTCGCCAGGAGTATCTGGCCAATGGTGTTGTTAATCTTGTGGGCACCCGTGTGATTCAAGTCTTCGCGTTTCAAAAAGATTTGGGCCCCACCCAGTGCGTTTGAAAGTCTTTCCGCATGGAAAAGCGGATTTTCTCTTCCGACATATTGTTTCAAATAGTAGTTGTATTCCCGAAGAAAGGCTTCGTCGTCCTTGTAGCGTTCAAATGTCTCTTCGACTTCTTTCAACGCCGCTTGCAGGGCCTCAGGCACATACGCGCCTCCGAATTGTCCATATTGTGCTGTGTTGTCAACGGTTTGCATAGTTTTCTCTCCTTTGAGTTTTTTTGTTATCCCTTATCACGTCCCCGGTGTGTTCAAGTCATAGCGACCAACTCCTTTATGATATAAAAAAAAGCCCTCTGCGCAAAGATTCTTTGCGCAGAGGGCGTCGTTATCTGACGCGGTGCCACCTCTGATTTTACGCATGGTCAGCCCATGCGTTCTCCGGATACCATCATATCCTTAGCCTTATAACGTAGGCGGACGTCAATCCATACTTTATTCAGGATTGCTCTCATGGAACCATTTCAAACGGGTGCATTCTTCGTTTTCACCGACCACGAAGTCTCTTTACAATGCAAAGCGTTCTACTTTTTCCATTCAACGATTTAAAAATACTATATCACATGTTTTGGTTTTTGCAAAGGTTTTTGCTATTTTTTGCTGATGGTTCTCAGGTAGTCGAAGTAGATTGGCGTGCCGCCGGTGTGAATGAAAAGGATGTTCTTGTTTTTGATTTTTTCTTTTTTCACCGTTTTCAGCATGCCGTTATAGGCTTTAGCGGTGTAGACAGGGTCCAACGGGATACCTTCTGTTTTCATGACGTGGTCGATGAGCGATTCGATTTCTTCATCGTAATAGGTGTAGCCGCCTTTCAAGTAGCGGTCAATGAAGTGGATATCGGGTTTGTGGATACGGACGTCTGCGTCGATGGCTTCAAAGTAGCGGTTGACGCTTTGTTGGATGATTGGCGCGCCCTCATCGTAGGATCTTACCACACTGATGGCATAAATCAAAACGGCTTCACCACCAAGCAGTCTCCCCGCCCTGAGCCCGGCTTCCGTCGTACCGGTGCCGCTGGCAAAAAAGATGTAATCGAAGTGCACATTGTTGGCTTTGGCCTGTGCCATGATTTCCTCATACGCTTCATGGTAGGCTTTCGTCCCCAAAAGGCCATGACCGCCCGAGGGGATGAAGAGTGCCTTGTTGCCCTTTTCGGCAAGGTTTTTTTGAAGCGCCTCGACCGTGACATCCAGATCATCCTTGGTGGTCTGGTGGATGACGGTGTCAAACGATGCGATCATTTGACGGTTGAAGGCTTTGGATTCATCCGTCGAGGTGAAGAGAACATGACACTCGATGTCGAATTCCTTGGCCATGTTGGCGATGATCCGGCAATGATTCGATGAGCTTCCTCCGGTTGTGATGACGGTGTCATAGCCTTCTTCGATGATCTTGTTAAAATAATGGACCGCTTTTCGGTATTTGTTGCCGCCGAACGAATAGGGAATCATATCTTCTCGCTTGATGTAGAAGCGATTGTCATTGAGGGTTTCATTGAGTTCATGGATCGGAGTTTCATTGATCATTTCCTAAACAGCTCCTTTTGAATCATGCGTGCAAATTGGTTTCACGCGATTTTCATGATGGCGAGCATATGTCTGAACAAGGTCTCATAGTCGGCCGATTCGATGGAGACCGTATCGTCGGACACTTTTTTAACAAAATCCATCAAAAGCGGATTCTCGATGTTGAGGGCATCCTTGAATGCCATCTCACAGACGAAGGAGCCTTTCATGTCAATCCCAGCATGAACGGGCGGATTGTCCAGGGCTTTTGATATGGCGTTTTGATAACGGGTCCTGAGGAGCGAATAGGGAATGTTCCGGGCGGTGAAACGTGAGATGGTGCGTTTGGTCGCGACCGACTGCACGGTTCCGATTTCCTGTTTCATCTGCTCACAAAAGACGTCATCCCCACTTACAAGCAGGACAGGAACGTCATAATACGCCGCGAGTCGTGCGTTCAACCCACCTTCGCCCAGCGACTGTCCGTTGATGGCGATATTACGGAACAGTTTCCCTGAATATGTGTGGTCGAAAATCCCTTTTTCGGTGATGGCACGAGGGTGATAACCGATAAGGACCACGCCGTCAAAACTCGCGTCGAGGCCTTCCATCATGGCATGCGGTTTCACAGACCCGCTGATCAAAGATGCGCGGTTGTCCAATGATTCGATCAGTATGTTCGTCATCGGTCCGTGCGAATCATTGACCAGTATCTCTTCCGCGCCGTGTTCGAACAGATATTCGATGACAAGGTTGACTTCGTCAGTCATCAGTTTACGCCCGCGCTCGTATTCGGAGGTGCCTTTACGGACCATATCAGGCTGGGTGATCCCCCATATGCCCTCCATGTCCGCACTAATATACACTTTCATCGTTAGCCTTCTTTCTGCTTTGAATGGTGTGGTTTTCAGATGTTACGAGTCTGCCTTCCTCGTCACGATGTTTGATCGCATTCCCTGAAAGGAGGCTCACATTGCCGTTGCCGCGCTTTTTGGAGATGTACATCGCTTTATCCGACTGATCAAGCAACGTGTGATAAGAGCGGTTATCGGCAGTGATCGGAACAATCCCGATGGAGGCGCTCACGAACATCCCGAGACGTTCATACGCGAGGCTTTCGATCGTCTTGATGATTTGTTCAGCCTTGTTGAAGGCCTCTTCTTCCGTATAGTCATAGACATAGACAAAAAACTCGTCTCCACCGAGTCTGTAGTAAAGGACATTATGCTCCCAGTTATCGATGAATTGACTAGCCAAATCTTTAAGGAAAAGATCACCCGTTTGATGACCGAAACGATCGTTGATCTGCTTGAAATGATCAAGATCCAGGTAGAACCCGTATGCACCCGTTGTCTCATCCTCCATATAATCGATGTGTTTTTTCAACGTTTGACGCGTGAAAAGACTCGTCAACGAATCCTGATATGTGAACTGGTAATGAAGGATGGATTTCGGGACGGTATCATAGGTCTTGATGACCCGTCCGAATACGAGGTCTTTTCCAGGAATCGTCTGCATCCCAATCAAAAGCCAAAGCGATGTGTCGCTATCCCTTTTGATTGGGACGTGAACCTGGAGGTCATCCGTCATGGATAGGATTTTATCTTTGAGATCACTCAGAAACATTTCCCTTCCTTCGACTTCGGACAAAGCGTTATCCGTCTCGATGCAGGCCGCAATTTCCTTTGCTTCCATAATGTTCTTCTTCGGCAAACCAAGCAAGGTTGGATCTCCTGACAATACCCTGATGGTCCACATCTCTTCCGAATAATCGATGAAAAAGCTCACATGGTGATCGTGTTTGAAAAAAACGTCCTTAAGCGGATCCAAACCGTATTCATCTTTTATGCGTTTAACATTCCGGTTCATGAACATTCCCCACTTTCTCCATAATATTATAGCACATCCGCTTGATTTTGAAAGCGTTTTTGGTTCATGTCACCCACCCAATATTAACACACTGAAAATCCCCCGGCTGTAAACGAATGTTCAATTGTGTTATAATTCTAAGTGAAATGGAGGGATAATCATGAGTCTATTGAATGAGTATTTCAAACTGAACAATGGAGTAAGAATTCCCAAAATCGGGTATGGTACCTGGCAGATTTTTGACGGACCCGATGCGGTCGAAATTTTTGAGACCGCCATCAAGAAAGGCTACCGTCATCTTGACACGGCCGCCCTTTATGACAATGAAGAAAGCGTGGGGAAAGCCATCGAAAAGTCCGATGTCGACCGCGAGGACATTTTCATCACTTCAAAAGTCCTCTCCAGCATCAAAACGTATGAAGGCACGTTAGAAGCATTCGAAACGACGATGGAAAAACTCGGATTTGATTATCTTGATCTTTACTTGATACACGGTCCCACCCCCATGCACGACCGTGAAGGAAACTATGACAAAGAAAACATCGAAGTGTGGCGCGCACTCGAGAAACTCTACAAGGAAGGCCGCATACGCGCCATCGGCATATCGAATTTCCGTGTCCATGACATGAAAAACCTGATGGAGCATGCGGAAATCAAACCAATGGTCAACCAGATCCGCTTCTTTGTGGGCAACACAAAGGATGACATCGTGGAATACTGCAAGAAACATGACATTCTTGTGGAAGCTTACTCACCACTTGGCGTGGGACGCCTGCTTGACAAACCGGTTCTCACCGAAATCGGAAAAACCCATAACGTAACGCCCGCGCAAGTCGCACTCAGATATTGCCTTCAAAAAGGGACGCTTCCACTGCCAAAAACGAAAACACCGAGTCGAATGGATGAAAACGCCCGACTCGAGTTCACTTTGACCGATGATGAGATGAAGCGACTCGATGACATTGACGATGATCTTAGATAACACGATATGCTCCGCCCTTTTGAATAAGGTCGGAGCTTTTTGGTTCCACACGGTCCACGGACCTTTGATGTGCATGAAATCCAAATAATTTAGATTTCATACAATAATTTGACATGAAAAGACGTGAAAACCTTTACTATTTTATGAAACAAATGATTTTACAGCTTGAAAATATGTTTAAAAAAAGGTATCATTAATATTGAATTGATTTGACCGCAACATTTTGGACCTTCGATTTCAAAGCCCTATATAAAGCAGTTTTCAGCTTTTTTAAACATCATTTGGTCCATAAGTTTGTTGCATGTCAACCTCATTTCGAAGAAAGGAGGAAGTCCTTTTCGCCATAATAAAAACGCTTACATTTTGATTTTCAGTACTTCATTTGTAAGTCAGGCCTCGTATCTTGCATAAAAAATTGAAAAATCGTTTACATAGTGTTCACAACACTTTGAAAAATAATAATAAATATATAGGAGGAAATATGAAAAGATTTAAGTATTTGTTAATGTTTCTACTTGTTGGAATCATGGGCTTCTCTTTGGCCGCTTGCGGTACGGACGAGCCGGATGACAATGGTGACGACAACGGAAATGGTGATGTAGAGACCATTTCGGTCTGGTTCTACAATTCCGAAGATTGGGACACCGTGTATGCATACACGGATGATGAAGACCTTCTTGGTAGCGCTCCAGGCACTGAAGCGACGGAAACCGACCAAGGAGAGCAAGACCAATACAATTGGTGGTATGTTGAGATTGAAGTGAACGTTCTCAGCAATCCAATCAACATCACGTTCAATGATGGCGATGGAAATGAAGCGGAGACCGCGTTCATCAATCATCCGAACGATGTGTTTGTTGCATATGACGGCAGTGCAAACCAGACCAGACGTCAGGTCCGACAACTGTTTGCGGAAACCGTTGATATCTACTTCTACAACTCAGAAGATTGGGAATCCGTAAACGCTTATGTATGGACGGATGCCAGTACGACATTCGGTGAATGGCCAGGAACCGGTGATCTTGAAGACGTTGGAGACGGATGGCTGAAAGTCGAAGTCCCTCACATTCCTGAAGAAGAACCGTTCAACATCATCTTCAACACATCCGATGAGGATGCAGAGATTCCTCAGACGCCGGATACTCATGTTTCAAGCAGCGCACTGCAATACATGAACGTCAAAGGACACATCACGGACAGTCAAGATGTTACCATTGCGCTTAATGAAGCGGAGACCGTTACACGTTTCCACCTTTACAACGAAGCTGAATGGGATGACATTGGAGCATACATATTCGGCGACAATGAAGCACTCGGTGGGTGGCCAGGCATTGCGGCTGTAGCCGATCCGGATAACGAAGGATGGTACTTCGTGGACGCTCCTGTCGATCCTGATGAAGAAGAGGTCAATGTAATTTTTAACTCCGATAATGGTGATGGGCCGCAAACCGGAAACATCGCAATACCTGATTCGGATCATGTTTTCATGTCTACTTCAATGGATGAAGACGCTGACGCTTATCCTTTACGAGGGGACATTCTTCCTCAAACAGTTCTGGAGTTCTATAATGCAGAAGCGTGGGACAACGTCTACGTTGACGTTTGGAACGATGAGGGAACCATTGATGACGATATTTCCGCTGAACCGATGGATGACATGGATGACTGGTACGCGCTTACTGTTCCAACCGATTTTGAAGTGGATGGTGCATTCACCGTACAGTTCCACGACGGAAATGGGAATGAATCAGACGAGTTTGTCATCGATGATGAAGACCATTCTCTGATTTTCAGTGTCGATGGGGTCTATGAAAACCATAACATGGCTCAAGTATGGGCCGCACATGACGAAGACGACCTTGTGCGTTACTATGTCTACAACCCTGAAGGTTGGGACAATCTGGACCTTTACAGCTGGTCTGACGCGGATGGGTATCCATATAATGATTTCCTTGGCGGTTGGCCAGGCATGGCACTCAATGAACTTGAAGGCGAAGATGACTGGTATTATCTCGATATTCCGGTCACATTCACAGACTCGGGCTATGCCAACTTCATCATCAACGGAACCATCGAGGTTTATGACGACGAAGAGGAAGAGTATGTTGAAGAAGACGTTGAAACCGACAACATCCTTATGGACGATTCAGACGACGTCTATCTCCATACCCTGACCAATGAACGATTCGCTTCTATGGAAGACGCCGAAGCGTTCGATCCCGATGCAAACGGTGAAGAAGAAAACGGCGACAACGGCGAATAATCCGATTGGATTTCTGATTCCACCATCAAACGATTCAATCATTCCCCGATAAACAGATGAAAGAAAGCGGGTTCTCCCGTGAGTATGGATTCCCTGTCTATCGGGGTTTTTTTCTTTCAACACGTTTTTTCGATCGAATATTTTACTTTATGTTGGCTTTTTCCTCTTTATCGTATACCATAGTGAATAGAAAGCAGGTGAAACCATGAAACCGATTCAAACATCGCGACTTCTGCTTCGCCCGTTCACCATGGACGATCTGGATGATTTTTACGAATACGCCAAAGTCCCCGGCGTGGGTGAAGCTGCGGGATGGCCGCACCACAAATCCCGCGAGGAAAGCCGGACCATACTCGAGATATTCATCAAAAAAGATGAAACCTACGCCGTCACACTCAAGGATTCCGGCAAAGTCATCGGAACCGTCGGCATCCACCACAAATCCTTCGATGATGAGGATGCGAACTACAACCAACGCGAGATCGGTTATGTCCTCGCAAAGAACTACTGGGGCCAAGGCTTGATGAGTGAAGCGGTCAAAGCCGTCATCGATATGTGCTTCACAGCCATGAACTTGGACCGTCTGACCATTTCACATTTCAAGGGCAACGACCGCTCACGCCGGGTGATCGAAAAGATGGGGTTCTCTTTTGTAACGGATGGAACGTATTATTCCGAGTCCCTGAATCAGACCTTTGATGACATGAAGTATGTGCTTTACAAGAACGCTTACCACAAATAAAAACTGCGCCGTCAAGAAGGAATTGACGTGCGCAGTTTTTTAATGTGCTTATGGTTTATTCGTAAAGTTCGGGGTCGTCATCGGCGTTTCCATAAAGCAGCGTGTAGGTTTCAAAGTGATCGGCGGTAAAGTAGATCATGCGTTTCTCCGGTGAGAACACAAAGCGTCTTGACCCTCGCGAGTCACCCACAATGACGCCGGTATCCGCAATGAAGAAATCGGTACGACCCGGCATATTCCTGCCTCCGTGGAACCACCAATACCCGTTATAGAAATGTTCACCGAGACTTTGTCCATGTTCGTTCTCATAGTCTGCGTAGTGTTCGCGGTTGTTTGAAAGCGTGCGGACAAAGTTGTGATCGTCATAAAACTCCGGATCGGGTTCGCCATAGAATTCACGGTAGAGATCCCATGCACGGTCGGCGGAATTGTCTTCGACATGTGTCGGATTATCCTCGTCATAACGGATGATGTAGTTCGGCGGCAGTTTGCCGAAGGTACGGAAATAAAGCGCCACCGTGTCACGGTCGGTGTAATACTTGGTCTCTACGAGCCCCATCGGAGGATATTCCGCGGTTCCGAAACGTTGTGTGATGGTGTCAAACCCGTCATCGGTGTGGAAGACAAGCGCGAAATCCGATGAGTATACAAGGTAGTTATCCGAGTGGACCCCACCGTCGTAGTCAACATAAGCCTTGTAGAAGTCAAAATCGTCATGAGGGATTTCGTCATGCTCAGAGGCGTCGAACGGGATGCCGTAAATCAATGAATCCGTATAATCGGCCAATGTACCGTCGCCTCGTTCGTAACCGAGCGATTGGGCTTCATCATAATCGATATAGTTGCTTGGAAATTCGCGATGCGTATCAAGGTAGAGCGAAACGTCCTCATAGCCCTCAAATTCTTCATCGGGTTCAATGGCGTATTCAGGGACCGGTTCGCGTGGTTCTTGTCGGTCCGGCTCTTCGAGTTTGCTGCTTAGAACCACTTGGACACGTGTGCCCACAGGCACTTCCTGTCCGATGTTATGGTTCATGTAGCGCAAAAACATTTCCGGTTTGTCACGAATGGTCTCTTCATCATGGAAAATGTGGAAATCAAGACCGAGTTCGTCAAGACGCTCTTCGACTTCAGAACGGGTCAGACCGACCAGATTCGGCAAGCGTACATCATCCTCACCACAAGCGGCAAGGGTGAATACAAGCGTAAAAACGGTAAATAATGCAAGTAATTTTTTCATCAGTATCACCTTTTCATTTTTTGGATAACAGTAAATTATATCACAATCACCATGCTGTCACAATGCATAAGATGGTTGCGTCTCAATTATATTTTATCTGTTGTACGTTGATAAATAAAACAATGGGCCCGCCTGGAAGGCAAGTTTCAATTATGCGCCTTTTTCTTGCACCGGCTGGTTGGTTTTGGAGTAAAGAAAGACGCGCATGGACTGTTCGCCTTCATTGAGTGTGAGCGACATGTCTTCAGAGGCTTCCTGTTTGAACCCGTTGTAATCATAGAAACCGTAATTGCAAGACGTATCGGTGTAAAGAAAGATTTTTTTCATGTCGTGTTTTTTGCAGTGTTTCAGGTAATCGTTCATGAGACGTTTTCCCACCCCACCACCTTGCGTTTTGGGGTCCACGATAAAAAGGACGACTTCACTGTCAAAGGCTTTCTTGCGATTTCCGAGCAGGTCCTTGTACACTTTTTCCATATTCTTGAAATTTTGCAGCGCATTGGAAGCATCGTCTCCAAAGAGCAGCAATTTCAAGACAAGCAACCATGTCCTGATGAGATAGGTGACATTCCTGAAGCCTGAGACGGGACTACGGCTTGAACCGATCAGGACACCGACGAGGCGATTGCCACGTGAGGCGACGCGGATGTAATCGGCTCCCGCTAGCGATGCGACCGCATCGAGTTTCACAAGAGACATCCGTGTTTTTTCATCGGACGTATAATCGCGGTAGTCCCAGGCGGTTTCGCAGAGCTTGATCAAGGCCGGAAGGTCACGTTTTCGGAAAGGGCGATATGTGTAATGGTCCATTGCTTCATCTCCTTTTGCATGCCATGCATATGGTGCCCGTTACAAAAGGGCCCGGAAAGGGCCCCTTATCTACTTGTCGTATTTTGCGAATGGGTCATCATCTTCGATTTTGTCTTCTTTGGCGAAAGGGTCATCCTCATCGACATCCGATGCTTGGGCGAAGGGGTCCTTCTTATCGAAACGGCCGTCTTTGCTGATGGGGTCATCGTCATCCAGTGTGGCTTGTTGTTTGACCTTGTGGGTCTTTTGCTGAGTGATGTCCTCGGTTCCTTTGGCACGCTTGCTGAGCACGACAATGCCCATGCCAAGCACGACTACGAGGGCGATGCCCATAAGAAAGAGCACCCACCAGTAACGGTCCAAGAAAGTTTCTATTCCGATTTCAACGGCATGATTGGCAAGAAACGCGATGCCTATGATCAGTAAAAATAACGGTCCTAAAATGTTCAGTGGCGATGTTGAGCGATTCGGTTCCATAGTTACACTCCTTAGTGCAGTTTGTTTTCAAGCGGAAAAGCGAATGGTAAGCATTGTTCAAACCGCCAGTCTTTCTACTTTCATTATACGTTCAAATCGTGAAAAATTCAATTGCAGACACTCGTAAAATCAATAGTGTCGATTCTTGATTTTCTTTAGCAGGCTGTCAAACGGGGCCTTATCGATCGCAAGGCCTTCAAGCAGGCGGTCGACTTGGGCAAATTCTTCATCGATGAGTGCCTTGCTTTTCTTGATGCCAAGTAGGGTGGCGTAAGTAGTCTTTTTATTTCTCTCATCACTCATGCTTTTGCCCGTGGTTTCCTCGGCCCCGGTGATTTCCAAAAGGTCGTCCTGGATTTGAAAGGCGAGGCCGAGTGATTCACCGACTGACTGCCAGGTCTTGATGTCTTTATCATTTACAAGCGTGGCTGCCATCATCAAAGGCGCCTGCAACAGTCTTGCAGTCTTGTGTATGTGGATGGTCCGAAGTCGCTCGATGGACGGTGGCTGTCCGTCTTTGGCCAAGTCCAGACTCTGACCATGCACGATACCGTGCGAACCGCTATGGGTAGCGAGGATATCAATCAGTCTGCTGAGACGGACCGGCTTGATATGGGTTTGTGAGGCAAGCACCTTGAAAGCGTCCGTAAGCAAGGCGTCCCCGGTAAGAATGGCCGTGGCCTCGTCGAATTGTCGATGCACCGTAGGACGGCCGCGGCGCAGATCGTCATCATCCATAGCGGGCAAATCGTCATGTATGAGTGAGTAGTTGTGGATCATCTCCACGCTGCTTGCGATTTCAAGATAGGGTTTCGGATCAATGCGGTAACTTTCCAAAACAGCACAAAAAAGCAATGGCCTTAATCTTTTTCCGCCGCTTAAAAGCGCATACTTCGCAGCCTCGTAGAGGGTGCCCTCAGGCATCCTGTCCACGATTTCGCGAAGGGTGTTTTCGATATCTTGTCTGGTTGTTTGCATGGGGTCACTCCTTAATACCGTTATAGAAAAACTATAGCATTTTTTCCATTCAATTGAAAGGGGATGGGCATCACAAGGTGTTTGATGTATAATAAAAATCGAAAGGTGGAATCCGTATGCGACGCATTTTCAAAGGTACAATGATCGGTATGATACTCTATGGTCTTTATGTGTTCGTTTTCGGCGTCCTCGTGTTCGCCCTCCCGGGCCCATTCACTGAAAGCGAGCTGACGTTTGACACAGAGCGCATGCGGACAGTGTCTGAAGAAGGGGTTCAGGCGGTCCTTCTAGGCGATAATTCCGAGGCGTTCATGATACGCATCGCCCTGATTGCGAATGCTGAACATTCCATTCGGATGAGTTCGCTTTATGCACATGAGGGCGAAAGCAGGGATGTTCTTTTTGGAGCGCTTTATGAAGCGGCGGAACGTGGTGTTCAGGTGGAGCTTGTGTTCAATAGCTTACGAGGCTACGCCAATTTTTCCGCCCGAGACTTCAGAGTCCTCAATCACCATGAAAACATCACGATCAGAAACTTCGAACCTTTCCATCCGTTTCGACCGACCACCTTGCAAAACGGCATCCATGACAAGCTTCTCATTGTCGATGAACGCGAGGCGATTATCGGCGGCCGAAACATCGATGACCGCTATTTTATGGGGGATCAGATCTTCTGGAACGAAGTCTATGACTGGGAAGTGTTTTTGCAAGGTGAGAATGCCTCGTCCATTAAGGACATGGTAAACTATTTCGATGAAATGTTCGCCTTGGACGCAAGCAAAGACATCGGAACATCATCCGACCCCGACCGCATCGATACACTCAAGACGCTCAACGAGTCTTTCGTAGAAAACCATGATCCACACTCAACATTCGAAACCTTTAGTGAGAACATGATTCCTGTGGACAATGTGACCTTTGTTCATTCGCCGCTAACACATGGTAAGAAAAGTCCGGTGATCCTAAAAACGTTAAGCACGCTTGCGGAAAACTATGATGAGTGGTTTATCCAGACACCCGCTTTCGGCTTCACTCGCGAGATGGTCGATATTATTCCAAAGACAGAGAACCGATCCGTCACACTGCTTACCAATACCCCGGCCTCCAGTCCGAATCCATGGGGTACGGCCGGATACCTGAACTACCGCGGTTCGTTATCCGAACAGGCGACGTTGCATGAACATCAGACGGACACGGATCTCCACGGAAAAGCCATGCGATTCGGTGAAACCATCACCGTCATCGGTTCTTATAACGTCAACCCCCGTTCCACATTTTATAATTCGGAGAGCCTTGTGGTCATTTACGATCCGTCATTTGCCGCATTATTTGATGACGCACTTGAACCCTTGCTTCAAGATTCCTTGATGGTCACGCCGGAAGGAGCGTTGGTCGGGGATGCGGAGCCGACCGACATGCCGCTACATCGTCGCGTTTTCTTGCCCGTCTTGCGATTGTTCGCCTACCCGCTAAGGTTCATGCAATAAAAAAGCCGCTTGAAATAAAGCGGCTTTTCAATGCATTGGTCAAAATATTCTCCGACTGAGTTTCTTGGCGACTGCGAGGAAAACGAACGCAATCAACACCACCAGCACAGTCAAGGCATAGATGTTGGCGGTCGTAGGGAAAATTTCGAGGATATAGCCGCTTAAAATCGTTCCACCGATGGCACCGAAACCATAAGCTGTGAACAGCATGCCGAACGTCCGTGCGTAGGACTCCGTTCCGAAATAATGCCGAATCGCTTGCGGCATCATGGCCAACCAGGCGCCGAGATTCAACCAGAATATGGAAAATGAAAGACCGTAAAGACTCAGGGATTCTCCACGATTCACAAGGGCGATAAACGCAGCCAACGCGATGGATGAAAGCGAAAGGGTTGCGGCAAAGAAAAGCCCTTTTTTATCCATAAGAAGCCCGAAAAGCGGACGTGCCGCGCCATTGCAAAGGGCGAAAAGGCTCATCAGGGCCGTAACGGCCGCCGGTTGGAAGCCATAATTTATTGTTCCCATCCGGTAACTCAGACCGATCATCATAAGCCCTACAAGCGTCGCAATCAGGAACAGCACATAAAGCACAATGAAAAAGGTTCTGTCGGGGAGCACACTGATCGGCTGCGATTCGCTTTTGAACTTGTCCGTCCTAAAAAGCAAAGCAGCAGGCGCGATCATGAGCGCGACAATGAATGCGAAGACGAGAAAAGTGGTTTCAAGCCCGCCAAGCGAACGAAGAAACGATACGAGCGGGGCCCCGAAAAAAGGCGAAGCCCCAAAACCGCTCAGGATGATGCCGCCGTAAAACCCGCTCCTTGAAGGAATTTCACGTTGTAAAATGTAAAGTGGGACACCATATACCATGCCCACGCCAAACCCATTGAATACGCCATAAAAAAGCGTGAATGAGAAAAGCCCTTGCATGCGCGAGGCACCAAGCCAACCGATCGCGATCAGGATGAGGCCCATGACAGTAATTCTGACCGTATTACGGTTATTAAGCACGCGGCCGGTGATCATCATGCTGATGGCATAAAAAAACAGTGACACCATGTAAGGCACACCGCCTCCGACGGCCGTGAGATCGAATCGCGTCTCCACTTCCACTCGGAAAAGACTCCATGAATAAAGGGTTCCCATCAACACCATCAGGATGAAACTCAGGATGATCATCATTTTTCGCTTCGCAGTCATAAAAAAACCTCGCATCTATTCTTTGAATATCAAAGTATCCCTTTGATTTTACTCGATAGACCGAGGTTTTTCAAGTGATTAAATCATTAAAAAGGTTTTTTCCAAAGCATCCCTTAAGGCATCGATTTCCCGGGTCGAGAACGTAAGGGAAGGAAGGAGGCGAATCACGCTTCCCGCCGTCACATTAAGCAACACGCCTTGTGTTTGCGCATGCTCCTGCATGGCTTTCGCATGCGCGCCGACGTCGATGCCGAGCATGAATCCTTCACCGCGGATTTCACGGATGATATCGGGATAGCGTTCACCCAAGTCATGGATTGCATTGTTCAAATAGGCCATCGCCTCATTCAGGTTCCCTACAAACCCTTCTTCATTAATGGCATCAAGAACCGCCACACCCAGGGCACATGCCAAGGGGTTGCCCCCGAAGGTCGTGCCGTGGTCACCGGGACCGAGAACATGCGTAAGACGCGGACTGACGAGCATCGCACCCAATGGAAGCCCGCCGCCCAATCCTTTCGCAAGCGTCACCAGATCCGGTTCGACCGGTTTTTTCTCATAAGCGAAAAAGGGACCGGTCCGGCGCAGGCCCGTCTGCACTTCATCAATGACGACGAGCGCATTGTGACGTTTTGAGAGTTCGTCGACTTTTTTCAAGAACGCCTCGCTCAGTGTATAAATCCCCGAGGAGCCGTAAATCAGTTCCAGGAAGATCGCGCAGACCGAACCGTCAAACATTTCCTCAAGAGCGTCCGTGTCGTTGAAAGGAACGTGGTCGATGCCCGGCAGCGTCGGTTCAAAGGCCTTGCGTTTTTCAGGGTTCCCGGTCAATGCCATGCCGCCGCTGCTTCTTCCGTGGAAGGCTGATTCCACCGAGAGAATGCGGGTCTTTTTTTCATCGATGGAGCGGCCCCATTTGCGGACCAGTTTCAGCGCCGCTTCGTTGGCCTCCGTGCCCGAGTTCGCAAAGAAGACTTTCTCGGCGAACGAAAGGTCACACAATTTTTTCGCAAGGGTTTCTTGCGCATCCGTACGAAAGAAGTTCGAGACATGCAAGAACCGTCCACTGTGATCTATGAGTGCCTTGTCCAAGGCCGGATGACGGTGCCCGAGCGTATTGACCGCTATACCGCTGAAAGTATCGAGATAGGCATGTCCGTCTTTGGTATATAGGGTATTGCCTTCCCCATGGGACAGATCAAGGTCCAGTGTGGCGTAAACGTTGAGAAGATGGGACATGATTATCCCCTCAAATCATCGAGAATATGGGTTTTGGAGCGCGTTTGCTCATCTTTGTCCTTGATATACCGAGCGGGCACACCACCGACAACGGTCTCCGCTTCAACATCCCTTGTGACAATGGATCCGGCCGCTACAATGGCGCCACGTTTGACGCGAACCCCTTCCAAAATGACCGCATTGGCCCCCACAACAACATCATTCTCGATAATGACCGGCGTCTTCGAAGGCGGTTCAAGCACGCCGGCCACCACGGCGCCGGCACCGATGTGGGCATTCTTCCCGATGGTTCCCCTCGCGCCGATGACGGCGTTCATGTCGATCATGGTACCTTCGCCGATGGAGGCGCCGATGTTGAGCACGGCGCCCATCATGATGACGGCGCGGTCGCCAATCTCCACATGTTCACGGATATGCGCACCGGGTTCGATGCGGGCGTTGATGTGTGTAGTGTCTAGTAACGGAATAGCCGAGTTGCGACGGTCGTATTCGAGCACATGGGACTCGATGTTCGCTTCATGCGCGTCTAAAATCGGGGCGACATCGGCGATATCACCGAAAACGACACCGCTTCGCTCATCGCCGAAGTATTTGCATCCCTTGAAATCGATATCCGAGAGTGTGCCCCGGATATAGAGTTTCACAGGGGTCGATTTTTTGGCATTTTTGATGAATCGTGAAATTTCATATGCGTCAGTCAGGTTGACAGTGGACATTATGATTTCCTACTTTCTTGTATGAGATCGTCCATGGTATAAAACCCTGGCGTTTGATGAATGATGTACCTTGCGGCGCGAATCGCGCCTTCGCTGAAGAGTGTTTTGCTCTGTGCTTTGTGGGTGATGGAGAGGGTGTCGCTTTCACCCGCGAAAAGAACGGTGTGCTCACCGGCGATGGATCCGCCCCGAACGCTTGAAAGGCCGATCTGGTCTCTCGAACGTTTCTGCCGGCGCTGGTTTCGGTCAAGCACAAAGGCCTTCTCCCCCGATGTGCCTTCCTGGATCGCGTCTGCCAACAAATACGCGGTACCGCTTGGAGCATCAATCTTGTTACGATGGTGTGCTTCGATGATTTCAATATCGTAGTCATCTTCGATGAGGCTGGCATAATCCCTTAAAATACGGCTCAGAAGATTGACGCCGAAAGACATGTTCGCACTTTTGAAAATCGGGATATGCTTGGAGGCCGCGATGAATTCCTGATGCTCATCTTCGGTGTGGCCAGTTGTTGCGACCACAAGCGGTCGATTGGTACGGACAGCGTATTCCGACAAGGCCTTCGCGTGGGAATGGTGGGAAAAATCGATGATCACATCGCCCTCCTGAACGTCATTCAGGTTGTTCACGACTCCCGGAGCCTCATGTTTAGGGTCGACGGCGATGAAGTCAATGCCGGTATCACCAAGCGCCGTTCTCAGGTTCGATCCCATGGCCCCTTCGCTTCCGAATACAATCACCTTCATAGTGATATCCCTTTCACCCCGTACGTGCTGAGCGCTTTTTCAAGTGTCTCGGCGTTGGCTTTTGGCATCGGGGTAAGCGGAAGCCGCGTTGGCCCGACCGGCACACCAAGGAACGAAAGCGCATGTTTGGCGGGAACGGGATTCGGTGAGATGAACAGCACGTCGTTCAGGATATCGAGTTTCTTCTGCAAAGCGAAGGCTTCGTCTTCCGAGGTCTGATAGACTTCATAAAGGTGTTGGGTCGTCTTGGGGTCGACATTCGCAACAACGCTGATCACGCCGTCGCCTCCAGCTTTGAGCATATCGGCGTACAGATCATCGTTTCCGGAATAGACCGCGAAAGCGTCACTCGTGTTTTCAATGATGGTTCGGACTTGGTCAAGATCGCCGGATGCCTCTTTGATTCCGACAATGTTATCGATCTCCGCGAGTTTCAGAACCGTTTTTGCTTCGAGGTTCACCGCGGTTCGCCCCGGAACGTTGTAAAGCACGACGGGGATGTTTACCGCGGCGGCGATGCTCCTGAAGTGTTCATAGAGTCCGTTCTGGTCGGGTTTGTTGTAATAGGGGGTGACCGCCAGCAAGCCATCCACACCAAGTTTTTCCGCTTCTCTTGACATGAGGACGCTTTCGGTGGTGTTGTTGGTTCCCGTATTCGCGATGACAGGGACTCTACCTCGGACTGTCTCTACGGCGATGCGGTACAGTTCAAGTTTCTCGTCTTTGCCGAGTGTGGCGGATTCGCCGGTGGTTCCGGTGATGATGAACGCCTGCGTCCCTTCTTCGATGTGCCACTCAAGCAGTGCTTTATACAACTCATAGTTGATTTGTTCATCTTGCATCGGGGTGATCAGCGCGACGGCTGACCCTGTGAATGGTTTCATGTTTGTCCCTCCATAATGGTTTTAAGAATTTGCACGGCGTTCGTAGCCGCGCCTTTTCTGAGATTGTCCGCGACGGTCCATAGATGTATCGTGTTTTCAAGCGACTCGTCCGGGCGGATTCGCCCTACGATGATTGCGTCTTGATCGCGCGCCGCTTTCGGTGTCAAATCCTCTATGGTGTCGGTCAGAATGATCCCCGGTTGATGGTTCAGGTGACGCTTGAGAACTTCGATATCGACAGGAGTTTTCGTGGTCACATTGATGGCCACCGCATGGGCATTGCTGACCGGTACGCGGACACAGGTGGCCGTGACGGGAAGCGATTCATCGAGAAGGATTTTCCGCGTCTCGTGAATCATTTTGTGTTCTTCCTTGGTATACCCGTCCGTTTCGAACACATCGATCTGGGGGATGACATTATCGCTGATGTGCCCTTTTTCAGGCGAAGGATTATCAAGTGCGTCGATGCCCTTTCGACCGGATCCCGACACGGACTGATACGTCGTATAGGCGACCCGCTTCAATCCAAAGAGACGCCCGATGACATACAAGGGAACCACGGCCTGAATCGTTGAACAATTGGGGTTGGCGATCAGCGGTTCACCCCGGTAATGCGCTTTATTGACTTCCGGTACGATCAGGGGGACTTCGGGATCCATGCGCCATGCGCTTGAGTTGTCGATCATGACGATGTTGTGCTTGCGCATGATGTGTGCGTATGCACGGGCGGTCTCGCCACCCGCAGAAAACAAAGCATAGTCAATGGATGGTTCAATGGATGATTCGCTTAAGGCGCGGACCGTGACGGTCGTTCCACGAAACGTCATCGTGACCCCCTCACTTCGTTTCGAAGCGTAAAGATACAGTCTGTCAACACGGCATGATGAGGATTCCAGACTTTCAAGCATTTGTCTGCCGACCATGCCGGTCGCGCCGATGATGGCGATTTCAGCCATTATGGACACCTCCTTCGTAATCGATACGGGCAATGCGTTCAGCGGGGCCTTTAAGGATCGGGGCCTCTTCGGCCGACACCTGCAGGGTTCCGCCCGGCACATGAACGGTAACGTGTTTGTTCACAAAACCTTTCCTATGCATGAACACCGCACTAGCCGCAACACCGGTCCCGCACGAGAGTGTGGCGCCGGCACCGCGTTCATAGGTCATGATTTCAAGGGTGTTGTCGTCTATTTTTCTCACGAAGTTCACGTTGATGTCTTTCGGAAAGAACGCGTGGGTCGACAGTTTGTGACCCACCGGTTCAAACGCAATGGATTCAAGGGACTCGACCACACTGATGGCATGCAATGTGCCCAGTGTAAGAATATGAAGGCTATGGCTTTCATGGGCGGCTTCAAGCAGAACCGGCTCGTCGGTGGTCGTCGGAGATGAGACATCCGGGTGGTCGTGTTTCATGACCGGCGGTTCCAATGCCAACGACACATCGCCATCCGCATGCATTTCGAGCTCGATCAGCCCACCGGAAGTCTCGACGGTGAAGCGTGTCGTGTCGATGAGTTTTTGCGCGACGACAAACTTCGCGAAACAGCGCATCCCGTTGCCGCACATCGGGGCTTCGCTGCCATCGGAGTTGAAGTAGCGCATCCTTATGTCCGCTTTGTCACTGGGCTCGGGGACCATCAATCCATCCCCGCCGATGCCAAAGTGGCGGTCACAGATCGAACGGGCTGTTTGTGAAGGATTTTCAAGATGCTCCTTCGTCAACAAAAAGTCGTTCCCTGTTGCCTGGTATTTTTCAAAAATCATATGGCACCTCACAGATTGAAGCGTTCAGCAAGAACGCGAACCGCTTCATCAGTATGGTTTTTGGGAATGGTATAGGAGATGGATATATCGGATGTCGTGATGAGCTTGAAAGGGATGTCGAGCGAGGCAAGAAGCTTGAAGATGCTTGCGGCCACCCCCGATTGCGAACGCATGCCGATGCCGACCAAGGACACTTTGGAAAGTTCACTGTCTTCTTCGACCCTGCTTATGGCATACGATTTCCTCAACTCGTTCACGGTTTCTCGAAGGATTTCAATGTCCTCTTGCGGAGCCGTGAAGGCCAAGGATACGGTTCCGTCATCCAACGGCGTCTGGGAGATCATATCGACATTGACCTCTTTTTCCGCAAGCGCGCTGAACAGTTCACTGACTCCTTTTTCACTGTTTTGAATCCGATGAAGGCTCATCATCACGATGTCTTCAGTGACGCTGATGCCGGTAATGTATTTTTGTTCCATCATGGGGGGTGTCTCCTTTATCCAGCTGCCGTTGCCGTCTGTGTGGGCATTGGCGACACGGACATTCACATTGTATTTTTGCGCGATTTCGACGGCTCTTCCTTCCATAACTCTCGCGCCGAGATAGGACAGTTCGCACATTTCCTCATAGCTTATCTCTTTGAGTTTCTTGGCCTGCGGATAGCGTCTTGGGTCCATGGTGCAGATGCCGTCGACATCCGTGTAGATTTCACAATCACAGCCGAACTTGGCCGCGATGGCGACTGCGGTGGTATCGGAACCACCCCGACCGAGCGTGGTGATATCGCCGGCAGGATTGTAGCCTTGAAACCCGGTGATGACCACGATGTGATTTTCATCCAGATAACGACGGATACGGCTTATGTCGATATCCTTGATGCGATTTTTCGTGTAAAGGCCTTCGGTCTGAATACCCGCCTGAAAGCCGTTCAGACTGACCGCCGGGTGAGAAGACTCGTTGAGCATCATCGAAAGCAAGGACGTCGAGACTTGCTCACCGGTCGAAAGCAGCATGTCGAGTTCCCGTTTGGTTGGGCTCTTCACAGCGCTTTTCGCCATCTTTATGAGATTATTGGTGGTTTGTCCCATCGCGGAGACAACCACCACGACATGGCCGTGCCGTTCTTTCGCACGGCTGATTTTTTCTGCGACATGGCGCATTTTCTCCATGGTCGCAAGGGAGGAGCCACCGTATTTCTGTACGATCATAGTCTCACATCCACATCATTGCGGATCAGATCGTCGTAGCTTTCGCGTCGGACCACGCACGTCGCTTTGCCTTCTTTGACGAATACGACGGCCGGTCTTTGAAGCCGGTTGTAATTGGATGCCATGGAATAATGGTAGGCTCCGGTGGAAAACACAGCCAGTAGGTCGCCTTTTTCCGGAGTGGGCAGTGTGAGGTGACGGATGATGATGTCGCCGGACTCACACGCCTTTCCGGTCACGGTGTAAGAATCCAAGGGCTTTTCATCCATACGGTTCGCCAACACCCCGTGATACTCAGCACCATAAAGCGAGGTCCGGATATGATCGGCCATCGACCCGTCCACAAACACATAATTGCGTCCGGAGAATGTCGTTTTCGTGGATCCGACTTCGTAAAGGGTGGTGCCGGCATTGGCCACAATCGCCCTTCCCGGTTCGATCATGACACGTGGCACCGTCACACCGGCGCGTGTCGCTTCCTCAAAAACTGTATCAAGAACATGGTTGAGGAACTCGGCATTGTCGATGGGACGGTCTTCTTCGGTATAGCGTACCCCGAAACCGCCACCGAGATTGATCGCTTCAACCTCGATGCCTGTGGCGTCTTTGACCTCGGCAACGTATTTCATGATGGCTCGTGCATGCTCGATAAACGAGGCTTCCTCGAAAATCTGTGACCCGATGTGGGAGTGAAAGCCTCGAAAGCAAAGGCCATCACTCGCATCGATTCTGCGAATGACATCGAGCGTCTTTTCAGCAAAAACGGAAAGCCCGAATTTGGAGTCGTTTTTCGTGGTCGCAATGTACTCGTGCGTATGGGCCTCAATCCCGGGATTAAGACGAAGCAACACATTGATGGTCTGAGGGGGCTTAATCTGTTTCAGCAACATGTCAAGTTCGTTCTCGTTGTCGAGAATGATGGTTCCCACATTGTGCTTCAGAGCCATGGAGAGTTCTTCGGCGGATTTGTTGTTGCCATGGAAATAGACACGTTCCATCGGAAAGCCTGCTTTGAAGGCTGTGTAAAGTTCGCCGCCACTCACAACATCGAGCGAAAGACCTTCTGCCTCGATGAGTCTGCACATCGCGATGGTAAGGAATGCTTTTGAAGCATAGATCACTTCGGAGCGTACACGTTCACTGACGAAATGTTGCGTGAACCAACGGCATTGATTCCGGATATGCGTTTCGTCCATGACGTAAAGCGGAGTTCCGAACTGTTTTTGCAGGGTTTTTACATCAACGCCTCCGATGACCAGTGTGGATGCGTCGTTAATGGTCTGTGTGCCGAATAATTTCATGATGATTCCTTCTTCCATAGGTAGTTTTCAATATACAAAAAAGCCATGAGCAAAAGGCTCATGGCTATATTTTTTAGATATAACTACCTTTCGCCCACCATGTCAAAGCGCTTTCTCCCGGGTTGGGCAACCCATTCGAACAGTCCTACGCCTATTAAGCGCAGGCCCAACGCACAATGTGCGCTTCGGCGTTCGCCCCTTTCCCTCTTGCAAGGTACTCTTGACTGAACGCGGCCTCCTTTTTCACGGTACGGTTATGTAATTTTCGATTTAAAGTTTAACATAAAGAAACAGGGGTGTCAACAAGAACAAACAAAATATTAAAGGGCACCCAAGGCCTCGAGAATGCGGTCATACGCTTTTAAGCCTTCGATGAGAACCGGTTCGTTGAAATTGAAGTAGCAACTGTGAAGCGGATGGGTATACCCATCGGTTTCACTGCGAGTGCCGAGCATCATGAAAAAGCCGGGGATTTCTTGTTGGTAAAAGGAGAAATCCTCAGAAAACATCATCGGTCGAATATGCCGTTTCGATGCTTGAGGAAGTGCCTCATTCACAATTTTAAACAATGTCGAATCGTTGATGACAGCAGGGTAGAAATCGGTAATCTCAAGATCCACTTTGACGCCGAATGAAGCGTTTGTATTGTCCGCCATCGTTCGCATGTGATGCTTGATGGTCCGATAGTTGTCCTCATCAAATGTTCGGATGGTTCCGTTGAATTCGGTCTGTTTGGCAATGATGTTGCGGGCCTCCCCGCCCTTGATCGTTCCGATGCATATGACGGAAGGGATGAATGGGTCCAGCATCTTCGTCACAATGCTTTGGTAGTTGTTGATCAGCGAAAGGGCCGCGGTGATGCTGTCGTTGCCGCCATGGGGCATGGCTCCATGCGCGCTTTTGCCGTGAATCACGACATCGAACACACCGCTTCGTGCCAGCGCCGGACCGTCCACGAGGCCTATTTTGCCTTCCTCAAGTTCGGGGTAGAGATGGAAACCGAAAATCTTTCGGATATTGTAGCGGCTGAGGACACCGTCTTCGACGATCACCTTCGCGCCACCCGGTTCTTCTTCGGCGGGTTGGAACAAAAACGCGACATTGGTTTTGAGCGGCTTATCCTTCAAATGTTCGGCCAATCCCAAGAGAAGCGCCATATGACCATCATGGCCGCAAGCATGCATGGCACCAGGATGTTGGGATGAAAAAGGGACGCCGGTGGCCTCGCTCACACTGAGCGCATCCATGTCGGAACGGAATGCAATGGTTTCGTCGCTAGAAGCGCTGCCTTCCTTGACGGCGATCAGTCCGGTCTCAGCGATGGTTTCGGTCGTATAGCCCATTGATTCAAGCCTTTCTTTGACGTACGCATGGGTTTTATGAAGGTTGAATTCAAGTTCCGGGATTTGGTGCAACGCTCTCCTGTCCTTTGTCATTTGCTGAATCAGTCTGTCTTCGTTCATGGATTTAATCCCTCCAAAATAATAAAAAGCCGCGGACAAAGGTCCGAGGCCCGAACAACCCTTCGCCCCACCGTGTCAAAGCGCAGTCAGAAACGCTCGGGCAAGCGTTCCGGGCAAGTCTCATGCCTGTTGAGCATGACCCCAGTGCTTACGCACTTCGGCGCGGCCCCATTTCCCTCAGGGTACTCATGGACACACGCAGCCTCTTTCACACAGTATGTTAGTTTTTTCTAACATTAACACAGCCTTGAGGGGATGTCAACGCAAAGGGAATGCAAAAAGAAAGCGCCGCAGGGATTGCGTACGCTCTCTTTTCCGGATTCATTGTTTCACACGGATTCCTTCTTCATAATATTCATCGGCTTCCACTTGCCCTTCGGGGCTGAAACGTTGCCAACGTCCGTGACGTTTGCCGTTTTTGTAGGTTCCGATTTTCCACAGATGACCGTCTTTGCGATAATGTTTCCACTCACCGTCTTTTTTGTTGCCTTTGATAGGGCCTTTCGCTTTCAGTGAACCATCCTTGAAGTAATAGGTGAGGTAGTTGTCCGTGAGGTCGTAGACCTTCTGCCCATTGGCATAAATCTTTTTCTCCAGCATAGGAAATCCTCCTTCATTGTGAAATCGTTTACACGATATCTATTTTCATTATACACCTTGTGAAATGAATTGTAAGGGGGTTTTCCTTGTGTTCGTAAACTTTTTAATTTTTATTTGTAGATGATTTCAAACAGTTTGTGTTTGGTCGGGGCGGAAATAGCCGTTCTTGGGGTGGTTTCTGCATGTTTCACTGCAAGAAGCCATGAAACGTCGTTCGTTCTCCTCGGTGCAAAGGATCTTTTTGTTGCATTCGGGGTTGGCGCAATTGATGTAGCGCTCGCACGGTTCGCCGGTGAAATGATCGCGACCGATAATGAGTGGGTCAACACGGTTGAGCGGAACACTCAGTCGCTTGTCAAATACGAATAACGCGCCGTCCCATGCTTCACCCCGTGTCTTCTCGTCTTGCCCGTATGTTATGATGCCGCCTTCGAGCTGAGCGACATCGTCGTATCCTTTTTTGTGCAGCCAGCCGGTGAATTTCTCGCACCGGATGCCGCCCGTACAGTAGGTCAGAATCCTTTTCCCCTTAAGCAGGGATGCATTCTTTTCAATCCATTCGGGCAGTTCGCGAAAGTTTCGGATGTCCGGGCGGATGGCGCCCCTGAAGTGACCGAGGTCATACTCATAGTCGTTTCGCGCGTCAATCACGATGGTATCCTCCCTGTTCATCTCCTGTTTGAATCTTTCGGGTTTGATATACTCCCCGGTATCCTTTCTCGGATCGATGTCCGGTTGCGAAAAGTTGACGAGTTCGGGTCTGATGCGGACATGCAGTTTGTGGAAGGCATGTTCATCCGCCGTGTCGATTTTAAACCGCATGGATTGGAACCTTGGGTCTTTTTTGAGTGTTTCCATATAGACCCGTGTTTGATTCGGAGTGCCTGATACTGTTCCATTTATGCCTTCTTCCGCTATATAAATCCGTCCCTTGAGACCCAGTGAGTGCGCAAGTTCGTGATGCGCATCACGGAAACGTTTGGTGTCCTCAATGGCGGTGAAATGATAATAAAGCAATACGTCATACTCTCCGATGATAACACTCCTCTTTTCTTTGCATCCATGATAACCAATAACCACCGATCGATTCAAAAAAGATGAACTCTTTTTTAAAGATTCACTGACCGTTCTAATTAACAAGCGTGTTCACACGGCCTTGTTCGGAATTTTTTTAACGTATAATTCTACCACGTACGCCCGACCATGCTATAATGACATTAAGACGATATATTTTATGAAAGAGGGGAGTTCTATGCAACCTAAGATTCTTTATTACAAAAAGACCAGAAACACCGAACAAGATTTCGATCTCGTCGAAATCATGGAAAACGGCGAGGTTGTCAAACGTACCTTCAAACAGAAAAAAGACGGATATCATCTTTACGAAGAAACAAGCAGAGACGGCTTCAACCCAAACGGAGAAATCCGCATTGACAAAGTGTCTTTCAAAAAAGACGGAACGCTCAGACACGATGAAATAGCCAACAACTCAAAAACCGTTGAGACCTACAAAATCAAAGAGTGGCAAAAAGCGCGAGAACATGTCCGTGAACTTCAAGCCGAAGTGAAAGAGGATACGTCCGTCGATTACCATTCCTTGCTTGTCCTTACAGAGGATGCACCGAACAAAGACATTCCAAGTCCTACAGGCAAGCACGTATACCCGATTGTCAAATTGCGCGCCAACGCCTATTCGGAAAACATTCGCCGCAAAGTCTTGCCCGAGAAAGTCGAAAAAGCGTTCTGTCCGGTCATCAATGAAACCCTTTATTTCAACCATTATCCGGCCAAGAACTATGTCAACACCACCGGCGACAACATTTTCGCGCTCGATACCAGAACAACCGACGATACATACACCGATGACGATTTCCTTGATTACATCAACTTCATGATCAAAAAAGTCGAAGCCAAACCGGAGCATTATCTCACGCTCATCCACATGCAGCGCGAACAACGCGCCATGCTTGAAGCCGAAGAGATCGGCGACCTTTATCCTAGATAACAAAAAAAGCCCTCAACCGAGGGCTTTTCTATTGGCGGCTTCCATGTTGCCAGCATTCAAATCGAGATTAGGAAGGGAATCGAGTATGAACAATGAGAAGACGCCAATGGCGAATTGTGTAATGTTTCCTGGGATGCTCAACGTCGCCGCGTAGAACTCGGTGATGAAGAGCGCTTCAAACAGATAATACCCAACGACAATGACCACACCGCCCGCCACAATCGCGATGGCGTTTCGTGTTTTGCTTTGGCCTTGTCCTTCTGCGGTTTGCGCCAACATTCCGACCACGAACCCCGCAGCCAGGCGTACGACAAACGTGCCCGGTGCCCATGCGGCCCATCCTGAGAGTACATCGAAAAGCGCCATGCCGATGGCCGCCGAAAGCGCTCCGTAATGCTTACCGTATTTCAAAGCGATGGCAAACATCATTAGAGTGCCGATGTGCACGAGTCCACCCGTTCCAAGCGGCAGATGAACCCGAATGTTCGTCGCCACGAAAACCATGGTCACAAACAATGCCATATAAACCATTTTTCTTGTATCCATCTTGTCACCTCTATTTTTTAGTTGACAACATTATACCCTTAATCTACCATGTTTCATAATGACAGATTAAAGGTATTTTAAAAGGGTCAGAATGTTTGTTTGATTTTAACGATTTCCATGAACGCTTTTTGATAGATCGGCATCATGCGTGGTTCGTCCACATGGGCGAGCGCATCACTGAATGAAAACCAACGGACCGCTTGGTTTTCATCCGTTTTGGGACGAACTTTGTCGTTTTCATCACCGATGAGCAGGTAGGTCACGTTTAGGTGCAGGTGATCCGGTACGAAATCCCCGTTTTTGTAATGGTTGGTGACATGGATGATATCAAGCATGAATATTGCGTCGCTTTGCGGGCGGATGGTCTTTATGCCCGTTTCTTCTTTGGCTTCTTTCAAAGCGACCGCGAGACAGTCGGGATCGCCCTCGTTGTGTCCACCGACCCACGACCAGGAATCATAGATGTTGTGATACGCGAACAGCACCTTGTCCATGGTTTCATTTACTACAATAGCCGATGAGGTGACGTGAGCGATTTTATTGTCTCTATGGAATGCGTCGGGGTTTTTCTTGATGAAATCGATCATCACTTTCTTATCCACGGCTTCCTGAGTGTTTTTTGGTAAATATTCAGACAGCGATTCCAAAAGCATGACACCACTCCTTTGCATAATCGGTATTGTACCATGAGCGCACGTGATAATGAAAGGGGGCACTTTTTCATTCAATGTCAGAATACAGAGTATATAAGCCGGTTTCGGACTGTTATCCCGTCTATTTATAATTGTTTTCAAAGACTGATGCCATAAACCGAATTGATTGCGAACTATTTCGGATAAACATACCCTTAACCGCTTAAAATAGATGTTAAGTATTGTTTATAAAAAACATCTTTCTTATTTACATTTTAATCCTTTTATATATACTTAAGGTGGAATTTGTCATTTTATGGAGGTGGGAAGAAAGCCGTTTTGCATAATCTGCAGTGAAGTATGTCTTTGTGTTGTTTTGCAACTTCGGGAAGCAAAGACGTTTCTGGATGATTTGAATGGACGCCAATCCAGAAGCCAGCCAGTGGCGTAACCGGCCCGGTTTCAGTCTCAAGCGAGACTGGCATTCTTAAGAAACGGAGAATAACAAATGTTTAAAAAAACCGTTCTGTTTTCACTTGCATTCCTGATGTTTTTCGTGCTTACCGCATTTCAAGTCGAGGCAAGACCGCTTCAAACCGCTTCATCCGAACCTACGATTTATGAGGGGGTTGAAGGCGAAGTCATCGACAACTACCAATCCTATGTCTATACGTTATGGGCAGGGCAAAACCATGAAGCGGGCAGTCTGATTATTTACAATGACGAATACACCCTTTTCCTTGATTTTGCAACCGAAGGTCTGATGAAAGAGATTCATGTCTATCTCTACAATGACATCGAAAGCCTTCCCTCCATGCGTCCGGCTCCCGGATTGGCACCTTATTCACTGGAGGATATTTATGACCACACTGCGTCATTGAGCATTCCGATGGATGAAGCGCTCGAAGACGGCGACACATTCTATCTGATTGTCCATGTGGCCTTTACCGCACTTGACGGCGAGACCGATGAAACCATTCTGTGGTTCGCGGAGGAAACCGCTTATGCCGCCGGTGAAGATGAGCCCGTATGGAGTGGACGCGGTGCGTGGTTCTATATCATCGGATTCACTGTCAAATACATCGAAGATGACAACGGCGAGGATCCAGGCGATATGACCAGCCAAACCGTCTGGGCTTACGGTGGCGATTACGCCTTGCCCAACTGGGACTATGTGAGTGTTCAGAACTGGGGATGGACCAACGGTCCGCTCGATGAAGGCAGTTATCTCTTTGACCTTTATGCCGGCGCCGCTTTGAACGACCTCGCCAAAGGCACTTGGGTCGGTACACTGAGCGTCGAATATGACAATGGAACAGTAACCGTAACCTACCACGTCGATCCGGATTTCATCCTTGAGGAGATTCAGCTTCACGTGGGCAACGAAGTTCTGCCAAGAAACCAGCAGGACAACTTCACCGCCGCCCCCGGACTTTTCCCGATCAAAGATGAAAATGTCATGTCCAACACACTCGAGTTCGTCATCGAGGACATGGAAGGCATGATCTATGTTTCAGCCCATGCAGTGGTGAGAGGATATTTCCCCACCGAATAACCATTAAAAATGTCCGTCTTTCAGGCGGACATTTTTTTAGCAGTAATAAAATCGGCACATGACCAGCTCATCGTCGACCATGGCACCGGTTTTTCTGAACCCATGTCGCTCATAAAAAGCGATGACGGTTTCGTTGTCAGGTGACGTCGAGAGATAGACGTCCTCTCTTCCGTATTCATCATGCATCTTATCCAACAGGAGACCAAGCGCTTTTGTTCCATAGCCTTTCCTTTGATGCGATGCATCCACCATGAGACGGACGATCCAAAGCTTGTCATCCTCATCACTTCTGCCATACATGGTGAACCCCACCGGCGTGTCATTGTCATAGATGGCATAAGCATGCATGGACTCATAAACCGACGCTTCCGCGATGGAGTACATGTTGGGTGCGACAAACCGCTTCTGTGATTCATGAACGTCGAGATCGACTACGGCCTCGAAGTTCGTTTTGTCAATTTTTTTGAGACTGATATTCATTTTTATCACCCCTTTTGGCGTTCATCATATTCATTATACCTGTTGGGTGGTGACAGATAAAGCGATATTCACATGCTTAAGAAAAAACCGACGCAAAGCGTCGGTCAGAAGCTGACATTGAATGTATTGAATTCGCGTTGAGTTTGATAATCTTCCGAGTGAATGTTTTTAACGTTTCCTGGCGAACTGTGAACGATGTCGTGTTTCAGCTTTTCAATTTTTTGCGGTGTGCCGCGAGCAACCACTTCCACTGTGCCGTCCGAAAGATTTTTGACATATCCGGTCAGACCGGCGGCTTTGGCGGCACGGCTGATGAACATGCGCATGCCCACTCCTTGGACCATGCCTTCAATCACAAAACGTTTCGTTACTTGTGCCACTTCAATCACCTCTTACTCCTATTATAACAATTCATAGGGTGATTTTTAAGAAGGATACGGTAAAAGCCGTTTGGCCATGATGATATCGGGTTTGTTCGGTCCGTTGGCATCCGGAATCACACCGACTATTTTATAACCATGTCGCTGGTAAAAAGTATATGGATGGTTGTCCAAGTTTGTGATGCCTTCAATTTTATCAAGCGTGTTTTCAAACAGATCGGATTGCGAAAGACTCGTTTGAAAGCGTTCGTCGTCCGTGCCGAGATAAACCACGTGACAGCCCATCTTTACAAGAAGGAGCTCAAGAGTTTCAAGAAGTGTTGTGGCGATGCCTTTGCCTTCATGGGATTGTTTGACGGCCAGTGGGTGAAGTTCCCATCCGGTAGTGCCATACTGCGGCACGGCACCGATCAGACCCACAACGGTGTTGTTAAGCTTCGCTATGAGCAAAAGGCCATCGCCGGATATTATCGACTGAAGATCTTCATAGGCTTCATTGTTGTGGTACGACCAGTGAAAACGCTCATCCATAATGGCGGCAGAGGCTTTGATATCCTGTTCAGAGGACGCAAGCTCGATTGTAACGTCCTTAGGCATGATCCTTCACCTTGTGAGCACGAATCTCGCCCGCTTTGCCGAGTCCCCACTGCATCAGAATCGGACCGATGACCTGAAAAACGAGAATGCTTGAGAGGGTGACCGCCTGGACGATTTGAGTCTCTTCAGGCGGCAAGGCGGCCGAAATCGCCACCAGCATGCCGATGGTCACACCGGCCTGCGGAAGGAGGGCGAAGCCCGTATACTTGCGTACGGTCTGCGGACAACCCGTAATGGTTGAACCGATGAAGGCGCCCGATATTTTTCCCGTGAATCTCAGCACAATGAACACAAGCGCAATCAGTCCGGCCTGGGCCATCGTCATCGGCGAGAGAGAAAGGCCGGCAATGGTAAAAAAGAGGATGACGAAGGGGCCGCCGAAATTTGATAATGCCGCATTTTGAATCTTGAAGGTCTCTTTGTTCACGAAGTTCGTGAACGTCATGCCCATTGACAAAGGAATGAGAATCAGCGACAGATGATAGCGATGCGCGAGCCATACGGCTCCCATAATGAACGACAGGCTCAAAACCAGATAGATGATGTAGCGTTCCTGTTTATGGAGACGTTCGATGATGAAGTTTGAAGAAAGGCCCAAGACGGTTCCAAAAAAGACGCCGATGCCGATCGAGACGAAAATCTCGAACAAAGGGAACAGCAAGGCGGTATGAAGACTGATCTCAGTGCCTTCCACCAACGATACCGCGATGGAGGAAAAGAGGGCGAAAATGATGACCGCCACGACATCCAGCAGACCGACGACCGGGATAGCCGTCAGTTTGACCGGTCCTTTGGCACGGAGTTTCTTGATCACTTGCATGACGGGGGCGGGGGCACTTGCGACCGCAAGGCCACCTAGCGCGAAAGCGAGCCAAAGCTCACCGGTAAGCAAATAGATGCCTCCAAAAACGAGCGCCAGCGTGATCATGGCGTGCACAAGGGTGATGACGATGATGCTTGAAGCGCTTTTTTTAATAATGGGCAGAAAAAGTTCCGTCCCGATCTGAAACGCGATGATTCCAAGCACGATTTTGGTGATGATGTCGAAATAAGGCAACGCCTCAAGATCGACAATGTTCAGAACATATGGACCAATTAAGACTCCGGCGATGATGTAACCTGTCACATCCGGCAAGCTTAACTGCTCCATAAGTTTTCCAAACAAAAATCCAATCAAAAGGATGATTGAAAGGTAAAGCAAGATGGTGTAAATGTCCATCGATAAGACTCCTCTCATATTCTCTATATCCATTGTACGCCTCTTAGGTCATTCTTTCAAGGGCAACACTGAAAAGACCACAAAAGAAAAACGACTTCTCCTAAAGGAAAAGTCGTCCGATGAAAGTGAAGTTGTCCCATAGGTCGTCATAGCCGCCTTCAACAAGCAGGGAAAGACCTCCGATAACGGCCAGAAGCCCAATGATGAGGCCGGCGATCGCAAGGCCTTTTTTTGGTTGTTTTGAGATGACGATGATCGCGAGCACCACGGCCACCACACCGATGGCGACATCCAGATACGGTATGGGAAGAAAAAGACTGATCAAGGCAAGCACGAAGCTGGTTATGCCCATGCCGGATGTCTGCGGCGGACCCTGATAGTGCGTCTGGGTACCGAAATTGTCGGTGGGCGGGGTTTCAACCGGCTCACCGCAGTTGATGCAATACTTGTCCCCTTGTTCGAGTTCGTTGCCACATTTTGCACAATATTTCATCGTGTGAAACTCCTTTCTGTACACCTGTCATATAGATGGTACCACTTCTTCAGGGGGATTTCAATATTAAAAGCGAGAGCCAAGCGATTTAAAAGGTTATTGGGTATTCAATTGAAATCTTATCACGGTTGAATATATATTCATAGGCAGAGGCTTACAGGAGCGCAAGCAAAAAGGTCCATGAAATCACGCAATAAATGATTGCGATTGGCCCAAGCCAGGAACCGACAGTTGTGAGACTATAGTTTCTGATGGACGGATCGCTTTTGCCTTTGCTGGTCATCGACCAGCCGACCGCCGCCAAAATGATGTCGACGATGGGTACGGGAAGAAAAAAAGCGACCGCGATCAAAACCATGCCGGTCGTCACTTGCGTTTCAAGTTCCTTTTTCTGAGAGACCCGGGCGTGGTTTTCAGGGTTTCTTGGCGGTATTTTGGTAGGGTTACCGCAATGCGGGCAATATTTCACGTTTGTCGAAAGTTGCTGGTTGCAAGTATAACAGTAGCTCATGAGTGGACCCTTCCTATCTGTTTTGGATTGACGGATTGCTTCCGAGGAGCATCATCAGGCTGTTCACAATCAAGTATACCACAATGATGAAAGACCCTACAAGGTCGATCCAGTAGCTTATCTGTGAACCGGGCATAACAAGGACACTCGCCAGTGCGATGATCACGCTCGCGTCGATCAATGACTTTGTGCCGTAAAGCTTGGCTTGTGCATCCATGACGGTGTTGGCTTCCCTTTTATGAAGACTACGGTATCTGAAAAAGAAGCCTCCATTGAAAACGAGGCCGAACGACGCGATGGTCAAACCGGGAATCACGTTGCCTGAAGGCACACTCGGATCAAGAATTGAACGGACGATGAAGACGCTTAAAAAGGTTGCTGTCATGAGAAGGACAAGGCTTACCAGCCGCCTTTGACGGGTCTCGAGGATTTTCCTTTTCGGTGCGGTGGGCTCAAGCTGAGCGGTTTTATTGTAGGTGTAAAGCGCCATGATCAGCACGAAAAGTTCGATGGTCCTGCGAAGGAAATCGGCAAGCTGTGTGGATGCGTCGGTCAAAAGGAGCGCAAGGCCGGTCACGATTGGAGCGAACGAACTGAAGACAATGGAAAGGATGAGGGTCTTTTTTTGTTTGCTCATAGCATGACACCCACCCATTCAAGCATAAGCACGGAAACGTAAAGCAGGACTGCTGTGCCAAAAGGGACAGTGATGGTGTCCCATCCGTTTTTCGAGTAAAGTTCCAACATGGTCGAAAGCGGTGCGACCATAAGCGCGATGATCAGAATGACCCACCAGAGAATTGCGGTATAGATCAAGAGAACCAAAAAAATGGAGAGAAGCGATGCCGCGAACATGGCGGTGCTTCCAAGCACCGTCTTGTTTTCATCGGCATAAGGCATCGGAGTCTGTCGCCTGCCGAACTTCTTTCCGATGAGTGCGGCAAGCGCATCCCCGAAACCGAAGCTCATGATGGTCACGGGGATAATGAAACGGTAGGTTTCACCGAGTACGCCCCAAAACACCGTGATAAGTGCAATGAAGGTTAGCTGAGAGAGAATAAGCGAGTATTTCAGTTCGCCGCCGGAACGTTTGCGATCGACTAAAAACCGTGAATACTCTTTGAAACGCTCGAAATACTTAAGCAAAGGAAACGCGACAACGCATAACACGAATGCGGGGACCAGTGCCAAAAACCAAACGTCGAAGAGGTGAATGAAAAAAAAGACGGAAAAAGCGTACCCGATGTGTTGAAACTTCCGGATGAACTCGTTATCAGGTCTTAGAATCCGTTTCATTAAAGCTGGAATCATTGCGACGACAATGGCATAGTAGGCAAAAATGATCAACGTATTATATACCACACTCATGGCATCATTCTCCCTTGTTGGTTTTGGTGCGCGCTAATTTCGTTTTGGCACAAAAACAAACACACCTCTTTTGAAGGCGTCTTGTTTTTGCGCCATACGTAATATATTATACCATAGCTAAATACATGCGACTAATCATCAGGCATGTTGTTTTTCAAGTAAAGAAGCCATTTTTTTCGCGATCATGTTGGTCGCTCTCTTAGGCATTGCCCGGTAGAGAAAATCCATGACCTTTGCGTCGCTTCCGACCAAAACACGGAATTTGTTCTTTTCCATCGCCTCGATGATGGTTTCCGCCGCTTTGTATGGCGACAACGTCTTATGCTGCTTGGTGCCTTCTTGCGGTGGCACATCGACGCCGGAGTTCTTGGCGATGTCGGTTCCCACCGCCCCAGGAAAGGCGACAGTGACAGAGACATTTGTGTCTTTCAACTCCGAATAGAGGCCTTCTGTCAAAAGTTTGACAGCGGCTTTCGATGCACCGTACACGGTTTGTCCGGGAACCGGGAGGAATCCACCCATCGATGATATGTTCACGATATGGGCGCGAGGCCGTTTTTTGAGTCCCGGAAGAAATGCCTGAATCATGTTGAGGGTGCCATAAAAGTTGATGTCCATCACTTTCTTGATTGTTTCATCGTCAAGTTCAGAAACTTTTAAAAACGGCTGGATAATGCCGGCGACATTGACGAGGCCATCCGCTGTGCCAAGATTGTTTTCGACAATTTTGGGAAGCATATTAAGCGCATTTTTATCCGTCAGGTCCATGACATGCATATAAAACCGTTCTCCGTATCCTCTGGCGGCTTTTTGCAAATCTTTGAGTCCTTCTTCATTCAGATCGACTGCCGCTACGCGTGCGCCTTTTTCCAAAAGATTCAACGCAAGCGCGCGACCGATTCCGCCACCACCGCCAGTTACCACAATGACCTTTCCTTCAACAAACATGATTTTTCCCCCTTTTCGTCAATATGAATTCACCTTTATTATATGCCAAGTGTCATGCAAACACATCAAAAATCATAAAACATGTACTTCACATAAAAAAATAACCGAGCAAAAATAATCATTGCTTGGTTACCTTTTTAGAATCGTTCGGATCAATCATTGGCTTGAACAACCTTGTAAAGCTCGTGTGTCATCTCTTGAAGATAATCGATGCCGCCCACCATGGAGATTCTCAGTGTGTCGCCTTCGGGGTAGAGCTTCATGGTGATGCCATGATGTTTTGAAGGAATCCTCGAAACAATGAGACGAATGGCCGCATGCTGTTTTTTGCTGAGGTTTTTGAAGTCGAGCACGCTGCAGCCACGAACGTCCTCGTGCTGGACGTTGGCTCTGCGCAGGAAATCATTCACTTCTTTTCCGGCTTGAGCGGCTATGTCCTTGTGAAAGTTCTTCTCTTCAAAAAGGTTTTCAAGGTGTTTTTGAGTAAAACGCCACTCCCCACCGACTTTGAAGCCTTTCAACTTTCCGGATGCAATGTATCGCCGAATGGTCCTTTCTGAGAGTTTTGTGATCGCCATGATGTCTTCCAACGTGTAATACTTTTCTTCCATGTGAAACCACCTCCACTTATAGCATACACCACATGACAAAACATGTCAATATATATTTGTCATGTTTTGTCATGTTTGTGGCTTCGTGGTTTTGGATGGCTTAATAAAGGGCGGCTATGAAAGCATGTAGCTGTCGTTCAGTATCGGAACCGAGTAGAGAAAGAGAACCGTCTGGTCTGTAAAGTCGATGTGTTGGTCCAATGTTTCGTGGGAAACGAACCTGAGGTCGATCAAAGTGAGGGACCGGTAACCTTCGGCCAAGAGTGGGGCGAGGGCTGTAGAGTAGGAATCGCCGAAGATGACAAGGTCCTCGTCGTTTGTGGCGTTCGGGTTTTCAATCCTTCGGATGGCGTGTTGTCCACCAAAAAAAACGTTATAAGGGTCTATTCCGTTTAGCGCTTCAAGGTCGTAGATGTCGACGGTTTCGCCCGATGTCGGATCATAAGCGTGCATTGCATCGATCATATCGTTGCTCAATAGTCGGATGGTGTCTTTGTTGACCGGTAGGGCGGCCTGACCGTAGTATGAGCCTTTGAAACCCGCATGTTCGTGATGGATGCGGTGGGGGGCATCGGGTGGGTTGATGCCAAGATGCTCGAATAGGACACTACGCATGTTGATAAGTCCGTCCTGCCGGAGGTGATGGTCGGTACGGAAGAAATCATCGAGTTCTATCGTATCTTTGAGATCGATATATTCGGCGCCCTCAATGTGGGCATGCAGAAGTTCAATCATGTGGCGATAATCGATATGCGGATAGCCGTTCTGCGGAGCCACAAAATAGTTTTTGTCCGGAATGACGCCATAATGAATATCATGTCCGTTCAGGTGATTGTCGATGATTGTCTCGATGAGCGTGCCGGCATGGATGATGGATGATTCATTGAGCGGGTATTCCATGCTGAGGATGTGATCGTCAATGAGATAGATGTCATTGACGTCGCGCTGAAAGAACAGATGTCTGCGCGTATGGGCATTGATGGAACGCATCCGGTCTCTTAAGACGAACTGATCCAACGCATATTTCTCAAGTGAAGCGTAGTACTCGCTGTCGAAGAGGGTGTCAAAGCTCCATGAAGGAAACTGTATCAACGGCCGGCGCTCGACTTCAGAAAGTTCTCTTGCCGGGGTGATGATGTTCACCGCCATCCCCAAAAGCAAGAAACCGATAAAGACCACCGGAACGGCAATATGTTTGAATGGGGTTTTCATGATTAGCCTCCTAGAAGCGGAAATAGATGAATGGATTGAATGAGCCGTCTACGAGATTGGCTGTCACCATCACGATGAGGAACACGTAGGCGGCCGGTTCGAGATAATCACTCAGACGGATCATGAACGCATGGTTTCTGAGCCCTTTGACCGTATTGGCGATGAGTGGTGTCGAACCGATGCAGGCGAGCAGGATGACGACGCCATAGCTTCTGAGATAATAAATCGATTCACCCGTCGCCAACGGCACGCCGAGCAACCCGAACATGCCTTGTATGTTTTCAAGGCCTTCGCTAAGGCTCCCGGCATTGAAAAGCACAAAGCCGATCAGCACCACAAAAAGCACATAGCCATGACGAAGAGGCACAGGGATCCGGCTTATGTTTTCCTTGAGTACAAGTTTCTCAAACAGCAGCAAGACACCGTACAAGACGCCCCAGACGATGAAATTCCACGCCGCCCCGTGCCAAAAGCCCGTCAGGAACCAGACAATGAGAATGTTCCTTAACAGCTTGAGCACGTTGACACGGTTCCCTCCGAGCGGAATATAGACATAGCGGCGGAACCACATGCCCAAGGATATATGCCACCGTCGCCAGAATTCGGTAACGCTTTTTGCGACATAGGGATAATTGAAGTTTTCGGGGAAACGGAACCCGAACATCCTTCCGAGACCGATCGCCATGTCACTGTATCCGGAGAAGTCATAATATATCTGAAGCATAAACGCAATGGCCGCAAGCCAGTAAAATAGGATGGAGGCCTGATCGGCATGATTGAAATGCACTACGACCTCGGCCAGTGTGTTCGCGATGAGCACTTTTTTTCCAAGACCCACAGCAAACCGTCTTATTCCGTAATATAGGTCAGAAAAACTATGGGTCCGTCCTTTGAGTTGATGCTCGATGGTCTCATAACGGACGATGGGGCCCGCAATCAATTGTGGAAACAACGCCACATAGGTCATGAAGTCGAGGGCGTTTCTATGCACAGCGACTTCACCTCGATATACATCAATGGTGTAACTCAGTACCTGAAAGGTGTAGAAACTGATGCCTATCGGCAAAATCACTCTTAAAAGGCCGAGTTGCGAATCAAAAATGACGTTAATGTTTTCAATGAAGAAATTGGCGTACTTGAAGAAACCAAGCAGACCGATTCCCACCACGATCGAACTGATGAGGAACCCTTTGGCACGCGGCGTGCCCCGGTAGTAATCAATCAGCCGTCCGTGAACATAGCCGGAGAGGGAAGCGCCAATCAGCAACACCGTATAAAGCGGCTCGCCGTAAAAATAAAAGGCGATGGAAAAGACGAACAAGACAAGGTTCTTGGCCCTTGAGGGCACCGCAAAATAGACAATCAGCAACAAAGGAAGAAAGTAATACAGGAAATTGACGCTTGAAAATACCATTCAAAACCCTCCCAGGGTCATTTATTCAGTGGTTTCGGGTTGTAAGGAAAGAAAGGCTTCGTGAATTTCATCCACGTGGTCATCACTCATGATGATTATGATGACATCGCCGATGTTGTCAACCACGATGTTTTCGGGTTCGACACCGAAACTCACCCATTTCATCGGGTTGATGTTGGATTCGATTTCGGAAATCTCCGCCTCGATATCCGCATTGCGCGAAGCACGGATGAGGGTGACCTCAAACGGTGCGGTGCCCAGGGAAGGGACCGATGCGATCGCTTCACTGTAGTTGACGTCGTCGGATCCCATATGGAAATCCGCACGGTCGTCCTCCACTTCTTTTACTGTGAGGTTTTCAAGAAAGTTCCTGGTATCCTCCTCCAGGCCTTCGTAGGCATACATGGTTTCGAGGATGGCATTCAGATCATCCTCGAGGACACGGTTCTCCGGCGTGGTGCATCCGGCCAAAAGCATTCCGAATAGCACTAGGGAAAATGCGGTAATGATTCTTTTCATGGTTCATTGCTCCTTTATGATAGTTTTGGCAAAAAGAAAAAACCTTCCGTTTGCATGTTCAATCCTAGCAAACGGAAGGTTAAGTTTCGGTTAAGTCACGTATGAATTATAAATGTCGTGCCCTGGCCCTCTTCACTGTCAAGGTCGATGGACATGCCGTGTCTGGTAAGAATCTGGTGGACGATGGACAGACCGAGGCCGCTTCCACCCAGTTCACGTGAGCGTGAGGGATCGACGCAATAAAACGGTTCGAACACCTTCTCCTGCTTGTCTTTCGGGATGCCGATGCCATTGTCGGATATCGTAATCGTGTTCTCATCCGCCGAGATTTGAATATCGCCCCCCTCAGAAGAATAGCGGATGGCGTTGTCGACAAGATTCTGGATGGCCCGTTCGATCAGAGTGCGGCTGCCTTCAAGAACGGTGTCGCCCCTAAATTCGACATTCAGATTCTTCGCTTTTATGGCGGCTTCCATCTCATCGCTTATAACCGTGAGATCGCGCAGCGAAAATTGTTCATAATCCCGTTTTTGAAGTTGCGTGAGTTCAAGCATGTTCCTGACCAGGTCGCTCATGCGTTCAATGTTGTCCCGTGTGATGAGCAACACTTCACGATAATCCTCTTTTGAAGGATCCTCATCCATCTCGAGCACATCGAGATTGGTCATGATGGAAGAAAGCGGCGTCTTGAGTTCGTGGGCCGCGTTCGCGACAAAATGTTTTTGACTTTCGAGGGTGGCGTTGATGCGTCGTAACAATGTGTTGAACGATCTCAGGAACTGTCTGACATCCGGGTTCTTGTGTTCAAGGTCGATGGACGCTGGCAGGTTGTTCGCCTCCAGGGCATCAAGCCTTTCACTCAGTTCCCTGAGCGGGCGCATGGTTCGCCGGAAAACCAACCAAAGGACCAATGCCCCTGTGACGATGACAAAGACCACAAGCAAAACGCTTTGCATGACAAACGTCTCGCGTGCCGCCAGAAAGTAATCACGGTAATGAAGGGCGCTCGCACTCGAAGCGTCGAGGTCCGCCGCGTCGGTGAACGCATCAAAAGAAAACGTTCGGAAAGAAAAATAGATCAGCCCGCCCCCAAGCAAGGCGCCCGCCATCATGAAAATGAGCGTTCCCGCTACGATGAGTCGGCTTTGAAGCGACATGTTATTCCACATAATACCCTTCTCCTCTTCGTGTTTTTATGAAGTTCTTGGGCAGTTTTTTTCTAAGCGAAGCCAGGTGCACTTTGAACGCGTTTGAAAACATGTCGGCACTGCTGTCCCAGACATGTTCAAAAATCGCTTCCGCACTGATTACTTTCCCGCGGTTCACCATAAGGTATTCGAGAATGCCATACTCTTTTTTGGTCAGTGCGATCGTCTTATCCTTGACCTTCACTTTTTTCAGGGTCATATCCAACGTGATGTCGCCAATCTTTATGGCGTTGTCCTTCACCTCGTAATCCCTTCTTGAAAGCGCGCGGACGCGGGCGTGCAGTTCCTTGAAACTGAACGGTTTGGCGAGGTAGTCGTTCGCCCCGAGATCCAGACCGGTGATCTTGTCTTCGACCTCGCTTCGCGCCGAAAGGACCAACACATTCGTTGTCCTATCCTCCTTGCGGATTTCCTCAAGCACCTCAAGGCCGTCCATCTTGGGAAGATTCAGATCGAGAATGATGACATCATAGCTGGCCGAATAAAAACACTCCAGGGCGGCTTCGCCGTCCATGGCGGTATCGACCGCATAGCCGGATTTCTCAAACCCCTTTCGAAGTGCGTTGTGCAGTGCCTGTTCATCTTCAATAATCAGCAATCTCATGATTTCACGTCCTGTTCATTCTTTTTCATGGTCATTATACATGATGAAACGTTAAGTGAATGTTAAGTTGGATCGCGCCAGAAATTGAAAAACCGGTCACAGACCGGTTTTTTATCATGCTGGTTAGGACGATGCGTCCATGTTGCGGGCATCGGAGTCCGCTTGCGTCTCATCGGTCCTTATCAGGTGGGCATATTCAGGGACGGTTTTAAAATAATCCATGGTCTCCCGGTACCCGAGATCAATCAGTTTTTCCGTCTGGGATTTCGTGAACTTGAGCACTTTTCCGAGTTCCTTTCCCGTATGCTTGATTTCATGAAACGTGATGGTGTCCGGATACTTATTCGTTTTGAAGAACTTCGTCTTGTAGCGGTGAAGGTGAATGATGACAATCTCATCGCACCCCGAATCAATGAGTGGTTGAACCGGGACATTGTCAAACACGCCTCCGTCATAGCAGTTGTAATTCTCGATTTTGACGGGGGAGAAGAACATAGGGATGGAAGATGAGGCGATGACACTATCCAGAATCGCTTCATTGTCCATTTTCCATGTCTCCATATAGCGTACCTGCGAGGAACCTCGCAGATAATGCGTATACGAGGATCTGAGCAGTTCGCCGATTCCGGTTTCCTTTTCACCGGCCAACGATACGGTCACATAGACGCGCTTTCGCTTGAGTGCGTCAAAATCGATCGCATCAGCCATGACCGAACGGAACACCTCCATAGAGTATATTCCGTTTTCAAAATCGGGCAACCGGAATAATTTTTTCCCATTCTCTTTCGGTGTTTGCTTCGGAATATTGTCATCCGGAAGATTAAGCCATACCTTCTCGGCTTCCTCGATGGACCTTGATGCGACAACGGTTGCATTCGCCGCCCCGATCGAGGTTCCCGAAAACACTTCGACACGTTCTAAAATACCCAGATCTTTTAGCGCCTTCATCGCGCCGATCTGATAGCCGCCCCGAGCACCACCCCCAGTTAGGCAAAGCCCCAGTTTCTTCGTCATTCGCACATCCCTGTCCTTTCTAATGATTAGATGACTACCTCCATTATTACTATGGCCAAACTTTGAAATAAACACCGTTTCAATCACTTGGGTTAAAATGCAATCGATTTCGGTGCAAAAGCGTTTACATTTTTAATGATTTGAACGTATAATCAATGTGTAACATAAATTTATACAAGGAGGTTCAAGATGGGAAGACTGGATAGCAAAGTCGCAATCATCACGGGTGGAGCGCGAGGCATGGGAGCCTCCCATGCGGAAAAATTTCTGGCAGAAGGGGCCAAGGTTGTCATCACTGACATCATCGACGGTAAAAAAACCGCCGAGAAACTTGGCAAAAACTGCACGTTCATGAAACATGATGTCACCAAGCGGGAAGACTGGGAGCGCGTTGTAGCGGACACTGAAAAGTTGTATGGACCGGTAAACGTATTGGTCAACAACGCGGGCATCGCAAAAATCAGACCATGGGAACAACAGACTGACGATGAGTTTGAAATGCACTACAAAATCAATCAGTTCGGGGTATATCTCGGCATGCAGGTCACAGTGCCCTCCATGCAGAAAGCCGGAGTCGGATCCATCGTGAACATCTCCTCGATCGCCGGCATGCGAGGCAACCCCAACGGCATCGCTTATACGGCAACCAAATTCGCCGTACGTGGCATGACCATGTGTGCCGCACTTGACTTCGGAAAATACAATATCCGCGTCAACTCGGTGCACCCGGGTGTCATCAGAACGCCAATGACGATGGAAAATCCGGATGTGGACAAATCACTCGTCGAGCAAATGGGCGAGTCCAATCCGCTGGGACGGATCGGAGACCCGATTGAAATCACGAACCTTGTGTTGTATCTGGCTTCGGATGAATCAAGCTTCTCTACCGGCTCGGAGTTCATCGCGGACGGCGGACAAATCGCCGGACTATAATCAGAGTGTCACACGCCCCCGTACGCATTTCGATGCCCCGGGGGCTTTTTTGTGATATCTACATGTCGTAAAGGATGCCTGTTGCAAGTGAATCGCTTCTATTCTATAATGAATATGTGTCATATTATAACGACTAGGAGCTGTTGAACATGGAAAACAAGCATGTAATGTCCACCGGCGAAGCCCTTGCGTATCTGGGAACCGCGTTTGGCGTGATCGGACTTTTCATCCTCGGAATCTATAGCGGGATGATCGCCCTCATTCTTGGTGGGCTAAGTTTTTATCTTAACGAACGGAACGCTGCCGCCGTTGCGATCAGCGTCGGGCTCATTGCCATACTGCTTTCACTGTTTTAAATCAATAAGAAGCCTCCGGGACAACACAAGCGTGTTCCGGAGGCGTTTTTTTGTGCGAATACCTTTTATGCCATGATGCCGTGAAAACACATATCAAGATAGTGTTCAATCAAGCGCTCCATGTGGTCCGTGTCGTCAAACCCTTCGGTGATGATACGAATGAGAAGGCCGAAAAGGGATGACCAGATGATTTGGGAAGTAAGGAGCGGATCAACCTCACGAATCTCCTGGTTTTCTATCGCATGTTCGAGTGTTTCCACCAATTTTTTTTGGGCGGGGAGACGCGTGTAGCGTTCCGGGTCGAGCATGGCGGTCTTTTCCAACACTGTGGGATCCTTTGAAAGCATGACCGTGCGGTAGTGCTCTTTATACTTGAGTACAGCATAAAAGTGGGCCTTGAATTTCTTTTTGAACGTCTCAAGCGTTGAAAGCCCTTCGGTGTCCACCGCATCAAGTGTTTTCACAATTTCCTGCATGCGTCGTTGGATGAGCGTTTCAATGATGGCTTCTTTCCCGCTGAAGTATTTATAGAGATTCGGAGCGGTATACCCGACCTCAGAAGCGATACGCCGGATATTGACGGCTTCGGGGCCACCTTGAATGAAATGTTTCTCGGCCACTTCGAGAATGCGGTTTTTAATCAGTTCACGTTTCTGTTGCTTGATGGATTTTTGTTCGATGCTATCCCTCTTTCACTTTCTCGACCAAAGACGTTGTGAGTGTCATGTCCCGTTCATCGACAGGGTTCTCGATGGCATTTAAGAGTCCGTCTTCTTCAGCTGAGCGATTTTGGTTTTTGCTCAAAGCGAATTTCAAGAACTTCATCAGCATGCGGTGACGCCATTTGAATGTGGAGACATCAAACGCACCCGGATAGTAATACAGTGCCTCAGCGTTGAGACTTTCGAGGTCCGGGTTGTCGGACGACAGTTTGTCAAAAATACCGTCTGAAGGGTCCGTAAGCCCGACTGCGAAAAAAAGCACTCTCTTATTCCTTAGAAGCGCTTTATGGCGCTTGATACGTTTCAACACCGGCAATTTTGATATCCGCACGTTGCTTCCGATGACGACAGTCCTGATTCCGTTCAGATCAGCGGCTTTGAGTTTGGAGGCCGGAAGGGTTCGGGCCGACAAAGCTTTCCCGATATGTTTGGCGTAGGTCTCCGTGGACCCATAGCCGCTTTCGTACACAATCAAAACATCATTCATGAATCATACCGCCTTTCAGAGCGTTTTCAATCGCTTTGAGATACGCCGTTGTCGTAACGCTGGCACCGGCAACCATATCAATATCGGTCGATTGCAGGGCCATGACACGTGCAAACACTTCTTCAGTCACACCGTCTTGTGTCAGGGTCATATCATCAATAACGATGATATCAACGATTTCATGATTTTCAACATGAACTTCCAGGGTATTGCTAAAGCGTCTGTTTTCATACGTCCCCTGATATACACCGTCTTCAACATTTGAGAGATCTATGCCGACTATTTCGACTTCCAGAGTCTCATCCAGTCCGCGACTCAAGAAAAAAAGAACGCCCGATGAGACAAGAATGAATCCGACAAATACTGCAAAGACAATAAGAAAAAGTTTTTTCACCATGCACCTCTAGAACATTGTTATATTTAGTTAACGTTGTTAACAAACATAATTATATGCATTTGAAAGCATCTTGTCAACGGTTTTTGCAAATAGAAGGAATGATAGTAATCAGCCTATTCGTTTGAAATGCGAACAATTAGTTAATTATGGCTTGCATACTATATTTTACAATAAAAAAAGCCGCACCCTTTGTCATCAGTAAATCCATTGGCAAAAGCTGGATACGGCTAAGATTTTATGTTGTGTGAAAATTCATTCTTCTGAATTTCGGGGCTGAGTGTTGTTTTGCTTACTGTAATCCTGTTTGCGAATGGTGCCGTCAAGCTTGTGAATCACCAAGGACGTCCTAGCGGCTTTGGCACGTCTTGTAGCATATTCAATCGCTTCGGCCTGCGTGTTGAAGTGTTTGATGGTTTTACGGGATTGCTCCATGCGGACACGCCACTTTTTGTAGTTGTCGCTTTTCTCATCGCGATTCAATGATACATGGTAGCGTCTGGCCTCATGGGCTTTCGGCGTGTTTGAAGACTGGTTTTCAGCCGGTTCCTCGGACTTTTTGGTACGCTTATTGTCGTTCCTTTTAAACAGCCGTTTGAATAGACTCATTTCACTAACACTCCTTTTTTCGCTGTTGGTATTGGTATGGGTTCATTATAACGTTTTTATCATAGTATAGGAAGCGTAGCCTCTTGGATTGTCCTTGCGAACATGTTTCACTTCAAATCCGAGCGTTTCATAAAACGCTTGCCCCTGGAAATCCGTGGTGCCGAGTTCAATGTATGCCAGGTTGTTTGCTTGGGCATAATCGATGGCGCTTTGCATCAAGGTGGACCCTATGGCTTTTCTGCGGTATTTCTTATCAACGGCCAGTCGGCTGACATAGAGGCTTGTTTCATAGCGTTCACAAGTGATTCCGCCGACCACTTGTCCGCCATCGAGCGCGACACGGTTGAATGCAGCGATCTTTCCGGTGATACCATGTTCCATTTTAAACTGGTTAATTTTTGATTCAAAGGCTGTCTCGTAGGGTTCAACCGGTGTGTGGGAACAAATCATTTCATACCTATTCACGGGTCTTTCCGCTTCTTTATCAAGGTCCGCGTAGAATGTCTGGGTCTGATCAGGATAACGAATACTCCCTTGGTCGGTGAATCCCGCGGCAAGCACATCGGCATAGCGCGAAGCGGTGAATGTGAAGAACTTGATGCCTACAACACTTTCAGCATAGTGTTGCCACGCCTCACGCGCCAGGGCGCGTAAGACATCCCTGTCCTGATAATAAAGAGCCGCGATGCTCGCCCAGTCCCAAAAATAGTTCAACCGCATCGCGCCGAGGAGTGCACCGTCTTTGCAGGCGTACAAAGTCACACCTTTCGTGTCGTCTGCAGTCCAGTACTGTGCATTGTGACTTCTGAGCAGATGCATCACCGATTCGGTATGGATGCCTTCATAATCATTATGATATTCAATCATGTCTCATCCTCCGTCAGTTCTATTGTCATATACCATTATACCTCAACCTATACTTTTTAAGTGTTGCATTATTTGTTCCTTCAAATGTATGATGCCATTTTGTTTCAATAATGATAAGTTATACAGATTATTTTAGAGTATAATTAATTTGACACATTTTTGGAGGGATTAACATGAACCAATCCGGTAGGCATCTTGCTTTACGCATCATCTTGATGATGTTGCTCATTCCTTTATTAGCCGTTTTCGGCCTTGTTTCCACCGTTATGCTTTCATTTGGCATCCGTTATCCGTACTTGAACTATTTTTTCATGAACTTTTTCTGGATTGTGCCCACACTCATCGGAATGCATGCGTTCGCGCTTCTATTCCTTCGGATCAGAAAAAGGTTGGTATGGCTGGTCACAGCGTTTTTACTGGTAGTTTTTGCTATTGCGGGTGGAGCGGTTTACGGCTACGACCGTCACATCGAGAACCTTCGCGTGGCCGAACGGGGCATCAACCTGTATGATTTTGAACCGTTCAGGAATAATACCGAGCTCGCGCGACTCGATCATCCGGCAAGTCTCGCTTTGTCTGGTACACTTCCGAAGTTGGACGGCGCGACCGCGCTTTATCCCGTATACGCATCCTTTGTGGAGGCAGTCTACCCTGAAGGGGGATACAGTCCTTATGGAAACACGGTCGCTTGCAGCAAGACACATAGCGCTTATGAACGGTTGATCGAGGGTGAGGTGGATATCATTTTTGCCGGTCCGCCTTCGAGTGAACAAATGGCTTACGCCGAACGAAGTGGCGTTGAACTTACATTGACACCGATCGGATATGAAGCATTCGTTTTCTTTGTCAATCAGGACAATCCCGTCGAGACACTCACCGTCGAAGAGGTCATCGGCATCTATAGTGGATCCATAACCCGTTGGAATGAAGTAGGCGGGCACAACGCATCCATCGAAGCCTTCCAGCGACCACCCGGCAGCGGATCGCAAACCGCTTTGTTGAATATGATGGGCGACACACCGCTTTCAGTGCCTCCTAAAGAACTGGTTGTCGGCTCTATGGGTGGAATCATCTCGACCACTGCCGATTATCGGAACCATCGCAACTCGATCGGTTTTTCCTTCCGCTATTTCTCCATGCATCTTGTCCAGAACGAATCCGTCAAGCACATCGCTTTGAACGGTGTGTATCCTTCAAGTGAAACCATCATTGACGGGAGTTACCCAGGAGCCGCGCCCTTCTATGCCATCACCGCAGGCAGTGAAAACCCTCAGGTCCCCTTATTGATCGACTGGATCCTTTCGGAAGAAGGACAGACGCTGATCGATCGTTCCGGTTACGTCCCTTATGCCGCTTCATCGCCTTGACTTGCAATCAAAAAGATGGACACTTCATTGTGGAGTGTCCATCTTTTTAATATTCATTTCTAAATCAATGAGGCGATTTAGCGAATTACCATGCGTATCTCTTGGTCCGCTGTTTCTTCTTGTGCTTGTGCTTCTTCTTTCCGAACGGTTTGGATGATTTCATGGTGTTTTTTCGTGTCGCGGCGCTTTTTTCAATGGAGAACCCTTCGGAGAGTCGTGCGTTACGCGAAGGTTTGCTTTGGGGTGTTTCGTTTTTTCGTTGCGGTTTGTTTTCTTTCGTCTCCGGTCTGACCTGTGCATGCTCGACAGGTTTTTTTCGGGACGTGTTCTTTGTATGTCTTCCTTTTTGATTGCGCGCGGGCGATTGGCTTTTTCCCTGGTTTTTTTGTTTGGGTGACTGCACAAAATCGTGGCGGTTCTCAACGGGAATCACCATGCCGATATGCTTCTGGATGGCCTTGAGAAGATGGGTCTCTTCGGGGGCGCAAAAAGAAAGCGCGCTTCCTATCTTGCCCGCCCGAGCGGTACGGCCGATACGGTGCAAATAGGTCTCGGGCGTTTGGGGCATATCCATGTTGATGACATGCGACAAGGCATCGATGTCGATGCCTCTGGCCGCGACATCAGTTGCCACAAGCACCTTCAGATTCCCTTTTTTAAATGCACGGAGCGTGGATTGTCGTTGGGACTGGGTCTTGTCTCCGTGAATGGCACCGGCGTTGACGTCTTCTGCAACCAACTGGTTTGCGATGCGATTGCACCCTTGCTTCGTTCTTACGAAGACAAGTGCGGAGGTGACGTCATCGTTTTTCAGTTTATCCTTGAGCAGTTTGATTTTATCGTTCGACTTGAGAAAGTATACGGATTGATTGATTGTTTCAAGCGGGGTGTTTTGCGGGGTTACCTCGATACGGACCGGATTTGTGAGTATCGCTTTTGAGAGCGAGACGATTGAAGGCGGGAGTGTCGCTGAAAAAAGCATGGTCTGACGGTTTTTGGGAAGATGGGTGATGATGGTTTTCACATCGTCGATGAAGCCCATGTCCATCATCTGGTCCGCTTCATCCAGTACGAACTGGTTGATCCGGTCGAGTTTGACGACCTTCATGTTCAAAAGGTCAAGCAAACGGCCCGGCGTAGCGATCAGTATGTCGACCCCACGCTTGATTTTTACGATCTGGGCACGCTTGGGCATGCCGCCATAAACGGCGATCGTTTTTACCTGATTCTTACGGCTGTAGGCGTCGAAGCTCTCCTTGATTTGAAGCGCAAGTTCCCGTGTGGGCGCCATGATCAATGCTTTGGGAAGTCTTTTTTTCTCGTCGCTGTGGTATTGTTGGACGTGATGAATAATCGGAAGGGCGAACGCGGCGGTCTTACCGGTGCCTGTTTGGGCGCTTCCTAGCATGTCGGAACCCTTCAGAAGATGAGGGATCGCTTCTGCTTGAATATCGGTTGGTGTATGATAGCCATCCTGCGTGATGGCCCTCAGGATGCTTGGGTGCATGTTAAGTTGTTCGAATGTCATAATGTGTCTCCTTGGTTTTTCCTAAACGGCATAAAAAAACGCTGCAATGACAGCGTTGCATTTCGCTTGGTAGATTTGTTTCGATGCATCGGGGATGAATGATGCCGCGTATGAATCGAGCTTGCTTATTATAACACACATCGTGTGAAAAGCGAGTGTTTTTATACACTATTCGCATTTAATATCGAATAATTCCCATTTTTCATTAAAAGCCGGACCGCATGGAAGCGATCCGGCTTCAAAAACTTGCAAACGTCTCAGTCCGTATATGTCAGGTCAATGTTTAGTTCTTGGGCGGACGATTCAATCAAATCACGCGAGAGATCGCGCCGCGCGAGAATAAATGAATGATAATAATCGGTGGGAATCTCAAGTGACGAATCCTCAACCACCCAATTGTGTAAACCGGGTGCCCCAATCATGAAAGGTTTGAACGCATCCGATTCGAGGATGATGACATACCATTGCCCTTCGTAGTTGATTTCAATCAAATTCTGAATATAGGGTTCTTCGGACGAAACCATTCTGGTGAATTCACCGCTATTGGCCTGGATGCCTGCATGCCTGAGAAGGAGCGCAAATGTTTCATATGCGGTCGTTTCAACCACCGGTTCATGATCCAGCGCATCGTTGATCAGCATCGTTGCATTCTCGTCCGTTTCGATGTGGTCAAGAAAGTAGTCATACAACAAAATGATTTTTTCAAGAGGATCGTCCACATGAACGATGCCGGATTCGTCCATCCAGGTTTCAAGGTTTTCGTGTATTAATTCGGAGTGTTCTCCCGAAGTAATGTCAATGAACGGGTTAGGGTCCGTGGAATCAAAATCCCCGTTAACGCGCGGAAGGCGCACATCGATGGCCGGATTCGTCCAGGAGAGGCCTGGATCGAAGGTCCAGAAATCTTCGAACGACAGTGTCGAATAATCGATCTGGCGGTAACCGACTTGGATCATCACGTTCCGTTCCTCCCGCGTGGTTTCGAGGAGCTCAAGCATGGAACGGTCGACCACCGTGGCGGTCTCCATGAGCATGAGATGCGTAAGCGAAGGATAATAGTCCAAAACCGTCCTAAGTGACGCCCAGTCCAAGTCGATGAAGGTGTGGTTCGCCTCGATCCTTTGAAGCGTGTCACTACTATTACGAAAGTCGATGGAGCGCACGGCGGTATGATTGATTGAAAGTTTTTCAAGCGATGGCAAGGCTTGAATGCCGTTCACACTTGTCAAATCGGAATTGCCGTCGAGAATCAAGGTTTCAAGGCTTTCGAAGTATTCGATGCCCGAAATGCTGTCAATGTCTCTAAACTGCAAGTGAAGCCTCGTGATGTTTCGTACGTCGCTGAATGTGATGGGGGTTTCAACCTCGGGGTGGGTCGCCAAGAAAGCGTCCTTTAGCGACTCGCTCGGAATCTCTATGACATCGTCATCCTCGAGCCCTTCGGTACCTAAGTAAGTACCCCCGTCGGCGCTATAGTCGCGCGGTTCGGGTTCGCCTTCGGAGTAAGTGAAACCTTGAATTTCATACTGTTTCCCTTCTGAGGCGAGCCTGTGATAATAGGTGTCGCTCGATGTGCATGCGATCAAAAAAGCGATTGCCACACATGCCACCAACAATAAACCTTTTCTTGCACGGGTATGTTTCATCTCTTCACCATTTTCAACCTTATTTTAATCCTTACGGTTATAGTTTACCAAAAAAGAGGACCGTTTTCTATAGAATGTTTCTTCAATGCCACGAAGTCCCGTTGCTTGATTAATCCTAATATTTTAATGAGATTTTCTATGCAATGGGCCTTTGTTTGTTATAATGATGACGGTAAGCAAAATCCCCGTATCCAAGGAGCGTCCTTATGGAACATTATGACATTGGCAATTACCGCGTCACGTTCGACCCGCTCGAGCATCGCTATTATATCGACGGCCGTGAAGTGGCGAGCATATCGGGAATCGTGAGGGAAATGCTCCCGGCACATTACAAGAATGTCGATGCCGACATTCTTGAAAAAGCCAAGCAAAAAGGCAAGGCGCTCAGAGACATGATCGAACACTACGAACGGTACGGGCAAAAAGCCTATCATCCCGAGATGCAAGGCTATATCGCACTCAAAAGGCAACACCAGTTCGATGTGCTGGAAAGTGAGACCGTCGTTTTGCTTTGGCACCACGGCGCCATCATTGCGGCCGGACGGTTCGACATGGTGGTCGCCTCGCCTTACATGGATGGTACCGGCATCGCGGACGTCCGTCGCATGGCGCATTTCAAAGAAGCGCACGTCACGTTGCAGTTGAACCTTTATAAACGCGCCTATGAACAAACCTACAAACGCAGGATAGACTACCTTAAATGTATCCATCTGCGAGGGCGCTTCAAGGATTACGTGGACATCCCCGTCAATCCGAAAATGGTGGATGAAACCCTTGAGGACTACATTGAGCATCATCCCATCGATTATACCGCATTCCTATGAATGATCACGGCAACCGAAAAGAGAACGGACAAACATGATGTCCGTTCTCTTTTAATGTGAATTGTCTTTGACAGTGGATCAGGCAAGGCGTCCGCCGTCCGTTAAAAATTCGCTTCCGGTTGAAAAGCTTGAATCGTCACTCGCAAGGAAAAGCACCATTTTAGCCACTTCCTTTGCATCACCGCCACGTTTCAACGGCGTATCGGCGATGGCTTTTTGCTTGTAGGCCTCGCTGATGTTTTCATCGGTCATCGGGGTGTGGATGAATCCCGGATGCACCGAATTGACGCGGATGTTATCCTTGGCGAATTCGAGCGCGGCGCTTCTGGTCATGCCTCGAACAGCGAATTTGGTGGCGTTATACGCCATCAGTCCGGCTTTTCCGACAAAACCCGATGTCGAAGAGACATTGATGATCGACCCTCCGCCCGCTTGGACCATGGAAGGATAACACACATGCATGCCAAGATACACCCCGAACTGATTGATCATATAGGTTTTGTGGTAATCCTCATCCGTCGCCTCTGAAAAGGGTTTTTGGATGACGATACCGGCATTGTTCACCAATATGTCGACATGGCCGAAACATTGTTCGGTTTCACGCAACACATGTTCCCATTCGTCGCGCTTCGCAACGTCAAGACGGATGAAGATGGCCTGTTCACCAAGTGATTCCGTAAGCAGTTTTCCTTTGTGTTCGTTGATGTCGCAAAGGACCACGCTGGCCCCGGCTTCAACTAGTGTCTGCGCGGTGGCCGCACCGATGCCTTGCGCCGCGCCTGTCACGATTGCGACTTTGTTTTGCAGTTTTTTCATTGTTCTTATCTCCTTATGATTGTCAAAATCTTATCTTGAAACGCTTAAAGCACATTGAACTCCATGATCAAAGTAACGATCACATACACGAGAACCGCGGCTTTGAGCAGAGTGTTTTTGGTACTGAGTTTTGAAAAGAACATTAAAAACAGGATCACACCGATTTCCACAAATACGACAAGATCATTTAAAAAACGGATGATGTCAACGAGAAAGGAAAGAAAATCGACGTTCCCGATGATGCCAGCCAGACCATTCAGTGCCATTGAAAGCGCAATGGCGGCCAGAATGGTATACACGACAGCGCGTGCGAGTTTGTTTTTGGTCGTGTAGGCAAAAAAGAGAATCGCCAGGATGGAAAGCGCAATGATAAGTCTTAACAGATCGTCCATGCGTGCCTCCTTCATGTTTGACGTCCTTTACCGTATTTTCTTGAGTACAGTTTCATTATAGCCGTTCAGAGCCGTTAAAACAAATGTCCGGCAATGGCTTTAAACAAAAAACATCAAACGATTATTAACAAAAAACGTTTTCCTTGCATCCATTGTTTTATATCAATTTTTTTGTGCTAATATGAAAACCACAAAAATAAAAAGGAGTGAGTCGTATGAAAAACGAACGTGAAAGCTGGGTTTCACGAATCGCCTTCATTATGGCGGCCGCCGGGTCGGCTGTGGGACTTGGAAACATCTGGCGCTTCCCCTATGTGGTGGGCACCAATGGTGGCGCCGCATTTGTGGCGGTTTTCATTTTGATCATTCTTGTCATCGGTTATCCGCTCATGACCACGGAAATCACCCTCGGACGCGCCACAAACAAAAACCCCATCGGCGCATTCAAAGCCTTGGCGCCGGGCACCCCTTGGTGGCTCGTGGGTGCGCTTGGTGTGCTTGCAGGATTCGTCATCCTGTCCTTTTATTCCGTCGTGGCGGGATGGTCGTTCGCCTATTTTTATAAGACACTGACCGGTGCGCTTGGTCCCGGGGTCGACACCGAAGCCGTTTTCGGTGCACACGTCAGCTCAGCGATTCAGCCCATATTCTGGCATGCCTTGTTTATGGGGCTGACCGGTTTGGTTGTCGGCTTCGGCATCGTAAAAGGAATCGGACGGGCGGTCAAATATTTGATGCCTGTATTGTTCATCCTCATTGTCTTCCTCATGATTCGAGGCATCACTTTGGAAGGCGCAGGGAGCGGTCTTGAGTTCTATCTCAGTCCCGATTTCAGGGAAATCACGTGGACAAGCGTGCTTGAGGCTGTCGGTCAGGCCTTCTTTACACTGAGTCTCGGAATGGGCGCCATCATAACCTATGGCAGCTACATGCGAAAGGATGATGACGTTCCCGGTAGCGCCGCTTGGGTCGTGGGACTCGATATCGGCATCGCACTGCTGGCTGGTCTGGCCATTTTCCCTGCCGTCTTCGCCCTCGGTTTCGCACCCGATTCCGGTGTGGGACTCGCTTTCATCACATTACCGGCAGTGTTCTCGGCCATGCCGTTCGGGGTCTTCTTTGGTGGCGTCTTCTTCCTCTTTTTCAGCATCGCGGCCCTTACCAGCGCCCTGTCGCTTTTGGAAGTGGTGGTCGCCTGGTTGATTGATGAAAAGAACGTCAGTCGTGGCAAAGCCACCGTCATTGTTACCGTCATCATCTTTGTACTTGGGGTCCCCGCAAGCCTGAGTCTCGGTGCGGTTGATCTGAACATTATGGGCATCCCTTTCTTCGACATTCTGGATATGATGCAAGAGCGCATCCTTCTTCCTCTGGGCGCGTTGCTCACCGCACTGTTTGCCGGTTATGTCTATAAGGCCTCTCGTCTGCGCGAGACCGCCAATGAAGGCAGTGGGACACTTAAGCTTGGCAAATGGTTTGAAATCCTGATCCGTTTTGTGGTACCGATTGCCATCGTGATCATCATGATTGCCGGGTTCTTGTTCTGATTGAACACATTGCATAAAAAAGTTGGCCGATCATTAGAGCGGCCAACTTTTTTAATTGCCATAGTTTTTAGGATATATGGTAACAATGTATGGAAAATCATAAGGAATTTCGTCCACTGTAACCGTCGCGATGAGTTTCACTTCCCATATGCCATCCACCGGATGAAGGATATGCACGCTGCCTTCGGGTTGATATTCAATGACTGGGTTGGGTGAAACGCGCCATTCAATGACTGCTTCTTCGTTCAATGACGAGGAATGGGGAAGGGTAAAATCATTTGAAACATTGTCTTTGTGATCATTGCCTTGGAAAACGATGTCAAGCGCCTCAAATATTTCTCTATGTTTCAAACGTCCGTCACGGTCCACATCCACTACGAAAGAAAAAATTCGAGAGTCGAGCCGTTTTACATCATCACTGGATGAGGGGCCATAGACATTGACTCGAATGGTCTCCTGACGAGCGATCTCAACTTGATCCGGCACAAGCCATATAGACTGGTCTTGTTTTTCTATGATACGGTATGCGGAATGCATGCCGTTCAGTCTTTCATATTGAAACGTCAGATCTCCTGTGCTTATTTTCAAAGCCTCAGGTGTGATAACCGACTCAGGAAAAGTCATAACATCAAGGGCCATCCTGGCTTGTTCATACAGAGTCGGTTGACTTTCTTTATTGAGCACACGGACTGAAAAATCCCTGCTTGTCTGTCCGATGGTAGCGGTAAGCACTACTTCCACGTCTTCGTCTTGCTGTTTTACGATTGCATGATTCCCTTCGGATATAGTGATGACATCCTCGCTGCTGGACGTCCACGTAAAATGTCCATACACACCTTTTGGCAAAGTGAAGTCCATAGTTGCTTCAAAGGGTATTTCGGGACGGCCATTTCCAAGCACTTGAAAGGATTTCTCGTCATAATCACAGGCAATGAGCAAGCCGATCATCAAAAAGGATACCAACAAAAGAAATCGTTTCATAGTAACGCCCCTTTCATACGAACAGTGAGTGCATCAATTTGGATTCCATCGCCTTCAAGGCTTAATCAATGGATTGAATATGAAGCTGTATGAAATTAGTTTCATCCCTCTTTTGTAATACACATTTATTATAGTCCGCTCTTGATTCTTTGTAAACATAAAAAAGCCTCAACGCTATGAGTGGTGCGCTTAAAAAATACTCATAACGTTAAGGCCAGACCGAAAACGGATGCTTTACATCATTCCTTGTTCCAGTAAAAACCGAACACTTTGATGACGATATAAAGCCATGAAAGAATGAAAACAATCCACAGCAACACACGAAGGTCGTTAAAGAAGCTGTAGAAATAGATTCCCGCTAATACCCCGATGGAAAAGAGATTCAGTTTCAAGATGCCTGCATCCATGACCGTGAAATGTTTCAACATGGCGGCGCTTTTTTGAAAAATGTTCATACGTTCACACTCCTGTCTTTCCGATCATACCTTGACCACTCGATGATTGGCGGCCTTATAAAGCCTGTTCATAATGACTTCCCCATATCGTCCTTGATGGAATGACACCGAATAGATGACATCTATCTGCATCTGGTCCATCGTTCTTAGTGCAATGTAGAGATTTGAAGCGATGATGGCTTCATCGAATGACTCTCCGATGTTGAAAACATAGTCCGTGTCGAAACGCTTTGCCAGATTGGCGGTTGCGATGACACCGACTTTTTTATTGCTTTGGTGTTGTTTTTTGATTTGATCGTTAATGTAGTCGGTGACCTTTTCCTCTTCCCCTTCCACAATGGTCAGTTTTCCACTTGGCGCATAATGCTTGTACTTCATTCCCGGGGATTTGGGCACCTCAGTGCCTTGCAAGGCCTCGGACATATCGACATGCGGTGTAATGCTCTTTATCATCGCTTTGGTAATGATGCCGGGACGTAAGATGACCGGAACGTCCCCGGTCACATCGAGTACGGTCGATTCCAGGCCCACATCGGACTTCCCGCCATCGATGATGATGTCGACTTTCTTGTTGAAATCGGCATAGACATGCTCAAACAGCGTTGAAGAAGGCGTTCCGCTGATGTTGGCGCTCGGGGCGCAGACGGGAACGCCCGCGATCGCAATGACTTTCTGTGCAATCGGATGACTTGGTACGCGGATGGCGACCGTATCCAAACCCCCGGTAATCGTGTTTGGAACAACGGGTTTTCTCCTGAAAACCATGGTCAGGGGACCGGGCCAGAAGGCTTCGATCAGTTTTTTGACATAAGACTGGTCGATATGGATGTAGTCATGGATGCTTCCGATGTCGGAAAAATGCATGATCAACGGATTGTCGCTAGGGCGCCCTTTCACTTTATAGATGTTTTGAACCCCTTTTTCACTAAGGGCGGACGCACCGATGCCATAGACCGTTTCAGTGGGAAAAATGATGTTTTTTCCTGAACGGACGATATTCTTTATATCTGCTTGGACATCGTTTTTATCCAAATCCGTCACCTTGTAGATTCGTGTGTCGACCATAATCATCATCCTCTTACCATCATTTGAACAGTGGTTTCGGTTAAATTATAGCATTAAACCCTTTGCAATAAACATGAAATCCTGTAAAAAGTTGCGGTGTTCAGGACACGACCATTCCATTGCATGACCATTCACACCTTCATGGCCGATGAAATCATGGCTCTTGATAGATGGATGTTAAGTATCATGAAAGTGCGGGCGGTGAGAGAAAACCGGTTGGCGTCGTTGAACACAACCGGTTCTATTATTTTGACGATTATTCGTTCTTCTGGTATTCGCTGAATGCCAATGCACCACTCGGCAATATGGCTAATACAATCGCCGAAATCAATCCGCCACCCATTGTCCAATCAACGGCGATATCCTTTTGGGTCAAACTGTGTTTGTTTCGCATATCGTACAAATACGATGCAACCTTCTTATCATCCATGCGCATACCTCTTTCCACGGCTGATATAAGTTTATTATAGGTGAGAAATCCGAAAAAGTCGAATTACCGTAAATACACACTGGACAACTCATGGTTGAGTCTGCTGCGCCACTTTATTAAGGTAATAAGACTTCAAAACACCGGAAATAAGTTTATGCACGAACATAGTATCATCAAGGATTCTGATGTGTATGACTGCCATGCATTGCATGGATATGGTTTAATTGAAGAAAGAGGGTGATACGATGAAGGCATGGATCAAAGCGTCCAGGATTCCGGCACAACTATTCATTTTCCCATCGCTTCTGCTTGGACAGGCAATGGCGTACAGCCAAGGATACATGGTGGGGTGGGAAATCATTATAGCCGTACATTTGTATGGTGTTTTCATGCACCTTTTCATTGTCTACGCAAACGACTATGCGGATTATGAAACCGATCGGATGAATGATACCTATACACCGTTCACCGGCGGATCACGCGTATTGGTTGATGAGCTGCTTCAACGAGACAGCTTGAAAAAAGGCGTGCTACTAACAGGAATTCTGACATTGTTGAGCGGAGTGTTCATCAGTTTGCTGGTCGGTACCATCATGCCGGTTGCCCTGGTTCTTCTTGGCATGGCGGTCTTTCAAATGTATAGCTTTCCCCCGGTCAATCTTTCTTACAGAGGGTTCGGAGAAAGCTTGCAGGTCGTCGGTGTTGGCATCATTCTTCCCTTGATCGGCTATGGCTCACATACGGGAACCTTGCAATCATTCGCATGGGCTTTTCCGCTATTGTTTCTTCCGGCTCAATATGCCATGGCGCTATCCACTTCCTTACCGGACGCACCTTCGGACAAAAAGAGCGGCAAACGCACATCCATCGTGATACTGGGGCCGAAAACAGGAAAATCGCTAATCATCCTTCTTTACACATTGTCATTCATCGGCCTTATGGTATGGAATACATTTGAACTTTCCGTTCTTATGATACTGCTTTCAATCGGGATGATCCTGGGAATCTTTGTTTTGAACACACAGCATGACTTGAAACCCGGGTCCAAACAACTTACCGCTTTTGTCGGAATCTCTGTCGCAATCAACACGACATTGGTTTTATCCACCGGCATCCAATTGCTTATCGGTGGGTAGTGGTATCGTATCGCTTGGTCGTTCCCGGTCATATTATTAAATGTTATTGGGATGATCGACACTGAAATGTGTTCCAAAACTGCTTGACTTGTACATGAGTCTGTATAAAAAAAAGCCGTGAACAAGAGGTAAACCTTCTTAACGGCTTTTTTGAATATTCATTCAATCGAAAAAATATTGTGAAGCCTCTCGGCAAAAATCTTCGACTCGATAAACACCGCGATCCAAAGCGTTGGCAGTCTGAGGCGTTCTTTGCGGACTGAAACCGTCTGACCGGCAACGCGGATAACGTTAGAGAGAAAAGGCAATCTCAAGCGTGACAGAAACAATCAAGGTTGCTTGGAGAGCCTATTCAGGAAGCCTGTTTGAAACTGTAGTGTGTGATAGTGAGCAGAATCATGGCCATGCCTGTAAACTGGATTAACGATAGACGATCACCAAACACCGTCAGGCCGATCAATGAAGCGGTAATCGGTTCAACCATGGCCACGACGGCCGCCGTACTGGGGACCGTTCGTCTCAGACCGAACAGATAGATTGTAAACGAGAGCCCTGAACCGAGAATCCCAAGCAGAAGGAACCACCCGACGACGCGAGACGAAAGGACCTCAAACGCCTCGTTTGCATCCATGAGAATGAACATTATGAGTGAGAAGGCCAGAAAAGCGAACATCAGGACAATACTGGTGTGCATTTGTCTTGAGGCGTTTCTGAAAGAAAAGATGAAAAGGGTGTATGAAAGCCCGGACAAAAGACCCGCTGAAACCCCGAGAAGGTTTGTCGGGCTTGAGTCCATGTCGTAAGCCCCCGTCAACAGCGCAATGCCGAGGACGACAAGCGCCACGCTCGCCCATTTGAACACGTTTGAACGCTCGATTCCCACAACAAGCGAAATGAGCAGCACGAATACGGGCGCCGTATACATAAGCGTAATCGCGATCGGGAGGCTGGAGGCCTCGATGCTGAGCATATAAAACGTAAAGTTCCCGACCACGCCAAAACCGGCGAGGAACGACCATAACAAGCTCCGTCCCGACGGTCGGATGGTTCCCTTCATATAAAACAAGGCCCATACGAAGAAAAGCGGAATGCTGATGAAACCACGATAAAATGCGATCACAAGCGGACTGTGTCCCTGATTCATCAAAAAGGCCGAAATTCCGCCGCTAATGCCCCAAAATAACGCAGCTATCATGACCAACGCAATGCCTGTATACCGCATATTGGACCTCCTCACTGCCACTCTTTTTGGATTATGTTTAAAATAGCCTCACTTTGATTGTCTCATTGAAACGCCATGAACTCAATCAAAACATCTTACGAACTCGTAAGTGTATAAAAAAGCACCGCCACTCGAAATGACAGTGCTTATCGTAGATTCTCTCCACGCGGAGGTCGTTTTCAATTTCTAATGCTTTGTCATTCTTTTCTTCCGTCTTGGTGTTCGGTTCCTTTTACGGCCCCACGTTTGCCGGTTTCAAAATCGTTTTTCATGTATTGGACGACATCGTCTGTCGAAACAACCTTGGCGACCGTATGCTCGGCGACACTCAATGCGGGTTCATTGTTTGCCGTCGCGGTCGCGACCGCATCACTCACCACAACCACGTCATATCCTCTTGAGTACCCTGCGAAAGCGGTCGCAAGAATGCATTCATCGGTCCATAGCCCGGTGATGACGATGGTGTCGATGTCATGAGCTTTCAGTTTTTCGTCCAGATAGGATGTGCCATCCTCGTTGAAATTCCAGAACATGTCCAAATGTCTGCTTGGATAAAACCAACCATCTTCCACTTCTGTTTCTGTCGGTTCAATCTCTTTGAGCGTTTTAAGTCCTTCGGTTCCCCCGAACACATACGCGGCATTTTCCGGATTGTCCGGTCTGAGACCTCTTGGGCCGTACCAGCGGTCCATGGCATTGGAAATGCCGTCGTCAAAAAGGCGGCTCCACGAACTCCATACAAGACAGACACCGTTATGGCTCGCGCGTTTCTTACGGAATGCGTCTACAAGTTTTTTAAGATTCGGTAGAATGCCTTCGGCGTACGGGCGATACTCTTCCTGGCAGTCGTCCAACAACAAGGCGATGCGTCTGGGACGGTCCGAAAGATCCCATGATGCCCAAAACGAAAGCGGCGTCCGGTTCGGTCCGTCCGGAGTGTCGGTGTAGTTGTCCATCGGTTTCATCGCTTCGTTCATGTCCCTGTGCTTACAGGGGGTTTTCATTGCTTCTTTGAGTGTCTTTGCTTTCATATGTTCCCTCCCCATAACAAATGTATATCCTAACCAAACTATAGCATAGTATTTTTAGGTTTGTCCAACACATATAAGATATATTTCAGGTGGATGAAGGAAGCAGGTTTGACGTCTGGAGCACCGGCACGATCTTGCGGACGGCCATCAGCACAAGAAACCCCATCAAAAGATCCGCTCCCACAAAAGGAAGAACGCCGAGCATGATGCCTGAAAAAGCGCAAAAAGCAAATTGCATCGTCAATGGGACAAACGGCGTTTCTATGCGGATGAAGGCCCCAATGGCCGTCAAGGCCGCAAAAAGCGGAATCAGG
>Ga0207421_10000101_pt1 | contig 93393 bp, 89 predicted proteins | sample SodLakKL_010_SED_4_FD_187542 | JGI IMG/M metagenome (GOLD analysis project Ga0207421, IMG submission 187542) | Alkaline sediment microbial communities from Lake Tanatar, Kulunda Steppe, Russia - 8KL_010_SED (SPAdes) (version 2) | ecosystem: Environmental > Aquatic > Non-marine Saline and... | reverse complement strand
CTTTGCTCGATTGGGGAATTACTATTAAGCCGGTGTTGGCATTAACCTCAATTTATATGATACTATTTTTTACAGGAATTTTCCATGCGATGGCTAATTCCCTCCTAAAGGGTAAATTCAAAATTAAGGTTTAATTTTAATTTGAAAAAGGGAGGAAGTCCTGTGCACAGGATTAATATTGCGGTAATAGGAAGCGGAGATGTAACTCCTGAATCCAAGGAATATCAAATTGCCATGGAGATAGGGAGATTAATCGCGCGGGAACGGGCCATTATAACCTGCGGTGGCCTTGGCGGAGTTATGAAAGCGGTCTGCCAGGGTGCTTTTGAAGAAAAAGGGAAAGATGCTAAAACTGTAGGGATCCTTCCTGGAGAAAATCCCGAAGAAGCAAATCAATTTGTTAATATTCCTATTCCTACCGGCATAGGGGAAGCGCGAAACGCCATTGTCGCAGCCGCAGACGCTGTTATTGCAATTGGAGGAGGCTCTGGGACTCTTTCAGAGATCGCCCTTGCCTGGAAAAAAGGAAAACTATTACTGGGTTGGAGGGGCAGTGGCTGGAGTGGAGAACTAGCTGATAAACTTATTGATGCTAGAGGAAGGGGAAATGACTTCGCTCGCGATGATATAATTATTGGTTTTGACACTGCCCAGGAAGCAATTAATATAATTAAAAAGTTTTTGCCTTTAAACTCGAGAAAATAGTGGAGGTGTGGTTTTGTTTTTAAAAAAGTATTATCAACCAACTGCAGAAAAAGACTGGCAAGGGAGAATAGATGATGAAACAAACTTCAGATCTTTCCGCTGGCACCAATGGGTTAAAAAATTTCATTTACTAGAAGATGATATTAAAGCAGCTCCCGGAGGCAAAGAGAAAAACTTTTGTTTTTTAGGTTTTTTTTGTGATAAAGGGGTGCGAAAAAACAAGGGCAGGGCAGGTGCCGCTAAAGGACCGTTAAGCATTCGACAGGAAATGGGTAATCTTCCCTGTAATTTTGCAGAAGAAGTAAAATTATTTGACGCCGGGAACATTAACTGTTCTGGAGAAGCCAGCCTGGAAGAAGGGCAAAAAGCCCTGGAAGAAGCAGTTGAAAAAATTTTAAAAATGGGATTTTTTCCAATTGTCCTGGGAGGGGGCCATGAAATCGCTCTGGGTAACTACAATGGCATCAAGAAATATGTATACCAGGAAAATCCTGGAATAATTAATTTTGATGCTCATTTTGATCTTCGACCCTACCCCGACGGGGGTAATTCGGGAACGATGTTTTTACAGATTGCCGATCAATGCCAGAAAGAAGGCAGTCAATTTTCTTATCTTGCTCTGGGAATCCAAAAATACGGGAATACGAAAAGCTTGTTTGATAAAGCTCACGAAATTGGGGCAGAGTATGTTCTCGCCCGAGACATTAAGGACTATTATATAATTGATAACCTGGAAAAAATTGATACCTTTATAAAAAGAAAATCCAATATTTATCTTACTATTTGTGCGGATGTCTTTTCTTCCGCCTTCGCTCCTGGAGTAAGCTCATCGCATCCCCTGGGTTTGGAACCGGAAATATTCTTAAGGCTTTTCAAACACATTTTACGATCGGGAAAAGTTGTTGGTTTTGATATTGCCGAAGTATCCCCACGGTTTGACCTGGACCAGTCCACAGCCCAACTGGCAGCTATAATAATTTTTGCTGCAGTTAATGTTCTCGGTGGTTACGATGATTAGTAAAAAGCTTATTTGCCCTATGTATAAGGGTTTTATCACCTGAGGAAAAAATAATGTTTATCCTTATCTTTAGAATAAGCTTTTTAATGCTGAACTTAGGGAGGCTTTTGAAACAAAGATATCCCTAATACTTTCCGCGGTTTAGCACCGCGGGTTATTTTTTTTGGGGGAAATTTAAAAATTTTTTTTGAATGAAATTATTTTAGCTAGGGAGATTAAAAATTAAACCTCCAGGCTTTCCCGGGGTCGTCAAGGGAACCAAATTACTATAGAGGGGTTTTTTATTCCCTGGAAAAATAAATATATAAGAAAAAATTTGAAGGAGGAAAAAAGATGACTTCAGACCTCTACAACCATCCATTTTATTACGACCTGGCTTTTGGCTGGGATCAAACAGAAGAAATTAAAGGCCTGGGAAAAATCTGGGAAAAGCATTACCCCTTAGAAGTTAAATCGGTTCTTGAACCTGCCTGCGGAACCGGTAGGGTTTTAGTTGCCCTGGCCCGACAGGGCTATTTTGCTCTCGGATATGATATTAACCCCAATATGGTTGAATTTGCCCGGGAAAAATTGTTAAAAGAAGGTGTTGAAAAGAAAGCCAAAGTTGCAGAGGGAGACATGGTTAATTTTACCTGGGGAGAAAAATTTGATGTTGCCGTGAATTTGATAAACAGTTTGGGGTATCTTTTAGACCCTGAACTGGTAAAGAACCACCTTAAAACAACTGCAACCTGTCTTAAGGATGGAGGACTATATGTTATCCAGCTTTCTTTCCGCATTCCCCAGGAAGAATTACCAAAACAACAAACCTGGTTTGAACAAAAAGAAGGGGTGAGTATCGAAACCACCTGGCAGGTCCTAAAAGAAGATCAGGAGAAAAACCTTTCCCACCATTACTGTATTATGAAGATCAAAGAGAGAGGGGTAGAAGGTAAACTGGAAGAAAGCCATACAATGGCTTCCTGGACCTATCCGTCCTTTAAAAAAATCCTTTTGCAAACCAGAACTTGGAAACTAGCAGCCATATACAATGAAAAATTCCAGGAAGTCGAAAAAGAAAAAACAATCGATGGAACCCAGGGAAACCTTTATCTTGTGCTACAAAAAGGAGAATCTATTAATTAGATTTGCCTTGAATAATTAATCATGCAGAAAGGCTTTCGTCTTTGTTTTAATAAAATTTGAGGGGGTAAAAAAGGAAAAAAAGAATGGATGAAGAGAAAAATAAACCAAAGGGTGTTTTGAGTTTTAAAAACCCTGCCCACAATTATTTGACAACTTCTTTTTCAATTAATTAAAGACAACCAATTAAACCGGTGATATAATAAAAAACAGGGGATGGAATTTTCTTTTTCGTAAAACTTTCTTCAAAACAGGAGGTTTAAGGATGCTCAAAATAAATAACAAGAGACAGGGAGAATACCTGCTCCTTGGTGGTTCAATCCTGGGAGGAGGGGGAGGCGGTTCAGTTGAAGAAGGCAGGAAAGCCTTGGACTGGGCTCTGGAAGTAGGCTCGGTTCCAATCATTCCCCCCCACAAACTTCCCGGGGATACAATTGTTGCTACCGTGGCCCTTGTTGGGCCCCCTTCTACCACGGAGAGTTACCCCAGACCTGAAGTTTTCACGAGAGCTTTTCAGAAGCTCCAGGCCAATTATCCGGAAGAAATTTCCGGGGTTATAACCAATGAGAATGGTGGATATGCCAGTATTAATGGCTTCTGCCAGGCCATGGCCTACGGACTTCACCTGGTGGATTGTCCCTGTAATGGGCGCGCTCATCCTTTGGGTTTAATGGGTGGCATGGGCCTTCATCTGGAGGAGGATTACTTGTCCTGGCAGGCAGCCGTTGGACCCAACGATAAAGAGCTTTCTTTCCGCGGAAATATAGAAAGAGGCAGCAAAATGGTGGTGGAAATGGCCGAAACCCAGAATGCAATGATTGCAGTAGCCCGCAATCCGGTTGAGTTAAGTTATGCCCGGGCCCATGGAGCCCCGGGGGCTCTGGAAATGGCCTATAAATTGGGCTATGAAGTAACGGAGGGAGTTCCCCTGGGGGGGATGGAGGCAGCAAAAGTTGCCGTTCGCTTTTTGAGAGGGAATTTTATTGGCCCCGGGAGAATAGAAGAACTGGAAAGGAATCCAAAAGGGGGACTTGACCTTGGTTATGTCCGGATTTCTGGCCTAGAAGCTGAAGCAATCTTTTGCAATGAATTTATAACTCTGAGCCAGGAGGATAATTTAAGAGCAGTTTTCCCGGATCTAATAACCATGTTTGACAAAAAAACCGGCTGGCCAGTGGCTGCTGGAGAAATTGAAAAAGGACAGGAAGTTGTTGTTATCACCGTCCCTGCAAAAAACCTGCTTTTGGGGGCAGGGAGCAAAGATCCCGATCTTATCGAAGTTTTACAACATATCTTAACTCACGAACTGGGTAAGAAAATAAGCTTGCAGAAAGGGGAGAAGACTTGAAAACAAAAATTGGTTTTTTAACTATTGGCATGGCTCCCCGACCCGAACTTGTTAACTGGGTTCCAGACGAATTTACTGTACTGGAAAATGGTGTCCTCAATGAAATACCCCAAAATAGATGGTGCGATTTTTATCCCGACCAGGGGGACGATCTTTTATACACCAAAGCCCGGGATCAAGAAATTAAAATTTCGGCAAAAAAAATAGAACCCTGCCTTGAACAGGCAGGCGCCAGTCTCATTGCCCGGGGAGCGCAAATTCTAGTTGTTCTCTGTTCTGCACCGCTTCCCCGTTTTAAAAGTAAAGTTCCCCTGCTTTTGCCCCATAATCTTATTCGTAGCTTAATCGACCGGATGTTGCCCTGGGGTACCATGGGTTTGCTGGCACCCGATCCCCGCCAGGAAAACATGATGAGGGCCAACTGGGAAACTGAAGGAAGAAAAATTATTTTTACTTCGCATCTCCCTTACAGCCGGGAGGAGCTTCTTCCGGACCAGTTGAACTTACTGAAAAAGTGCGATTTAATTCTTGCTGACTGTTTTGGCTATGACGTTTCTTTCCGGGTCAGTTTTCAGGGGCAAATAACCGCGCCCGTTTTGCTGGTCCGCGAAGTTACAATGGTTTTTTTACAACAACTACAGGGTTTTAAAAGAAAAAATAACTATTAATAAGCAGAATAGGAGGAAAAAAATGCCCACCCCAAAAAAATACCTGGTGTTTTTTTTATTAACTTTTCTGCTTTTTTACTGGGCAGGGCCCCTTATGGCCCAGGAAGAACAAAAAAAACCTGTTATAGGGCTGGCCTTAAGCGGTGGTGCTTCCTGGGGGTTTTCCCATATAGGGGTTATTGAAGTCCTGGAAAAACACGGGATTGTAGCTGATATTGTTACCGGAACCAGTGCCGGAAGTATTGTAGGTTCCCTGTACGCCAATGGGATGAATGCAAAAGAAATCAGAGAAATTGCGGATAATCTAAAATTATGGGATTTCCTTATTCCCGCAATTCCTGATCTGGGCTTTTTCAGTCCCCGAGGAATAATGAACCAGGTAAAAAAGCATATTCCCCACGATGATTTTTCTCAACTCGAAAAAACCTTTGGAGTTGTTACCGTTGATTTAATTAAAGGAGAACTCTTTATTTTCAAGGAGGGATCGGTCAGTACAGCAGTAGCCGCGAGTTCCGCCCAGCCCATTATTTTTAACCCGGTCCGGTATGAAGGGATGCTCTTGGTGGATGGAGGAGTTTTAATGAATCTGCCTGACAACCTGGCCTGGGAACTGGGAGCTGATATTGTTATTGCAGTTAGTCTAAATGAGAATTTCAGTTTTCACGGGGCCCCTGACAGTTATATCGATGTCGCGGTGAGAACCTATAACCTTCTCCAAAGGGGGCGGATTATGGAAGTAAACGCAGATGTTGTAATAACTCCCAATGTGACAGGTTTTGGAGGAGCGCAAATGGGGTCTTATGATTTAATAATTGAACAGGGCCGGAAAGCCACAGAAGAAAAAATACCAGAAATTCTAAAACTAATAGAAGATTTCGGAAAATCACAGGAAAATTAATTGAATTTTTCCTGGATAACTTTTTTGCCTGTCTTCTTTTGGGTTGTTAAAATCCTTTTTTCCAATTTAACCAGAAAGAATATGGTTTTCCCCTGGCAAATTATTGAAAACAAAAACAATTAAATATAATAATAAGTGAAAAAAAAGAGGCTGAAAGGGGGTGAGGATCATGGTAGCCCGGTTTAGTGGTCCTGGCTGCCCTGTGTTCGACCGCCATCAGTTCTAGATCTTTCCGCCACTCCGGGCGTTTTTTACTGTACAGCCCTCAAATAAGCAGGAGTTTAAAGGGCTGAGGCGAATAGTAAATTATATCACAATTTACCGGGGTGAAAAGATGCTTAGAGAAATCTGGGTTTTGGTAAAAACTATAGCTCTAGCAGCTTTAATAGCCCTTTTAACTGTTCAATTTGTGGTACAACCCACAATAGTTGAGGGTAATTCCATGGAGCCTGTTGTTTCCAGCGGGGAACGGCTTCTTGTTAATAAACTGATTTACCGTTTCACCCCTCCGCAAAGAGGTGATATTGTAGTTTTAAAAACTGGAAACAATAATCCCGAATACCTGAAAAGGATAGTCGGGCTTCCCGGTGAAGAAATTGAAATAAGGAAAGGCCTTACCTATATCAATGGAGAAATTCTTAATGAGCCCTACCTTAAGGAACGAATGGTCGGGGAGTATGGGCCTTATACTGTTCCAACAAACAACGTTTTCGTCATGGGAGATAATCGAAATAACAGCCTGGATAGCCGTTCTCCTTCTCTCGGATTTATTTCCATAGAACAGATCTCGGGCCGGGCCGATTTTGTTTTCTGGCCGGTCTTTGAATTAAAAGTTCTGGCGGGTGATCAGGGACGTTAAGTTTGGTTACTGATTTTTTTTGCAAATCCTGCCCCGAGGAGTATTGGGGCAGGATTTTTATTTTTCAAAACCAGGGCTGGAAGATGGGGAAAAATTTTTAAGAATAATTTCTAACCCGGCAGGGTTAAGCTTGCCGCTGCAGAATTAAAAGAGTAACATATAAAAAATTTGCTTGTCCTATTTTTTTCTTAAGGTAATCTTCTTTTTTAAATGAGGGGGAAGTTTCTGTGCGAAAAAATGAAAAGGTTTCATTTTACACTCATTTCGGAGGCTTTGTTCTTGCTGTTATTGGAACGATTATTTTAGTTTTTGTAACCTGGGGATCATTGGACAGGTTTCTGGTTTCCTTAATATATGGACTTTCCATAAGCTTTCTTTTTCTATCCAGTTCCCTTTACCACGCCTTTAAAAAACGGGAAGGTGAAGTGTCAATCTGGCGGCGGCTTGACCACTTCGCTATCTTCGTTATGATTGCAGGGACCTACACCCCCATTAGCTATATCTATCTGGAAGGGATTTGGAGTTGGTCGATTATAATTACCCAGTGGACCCTGGTAATAGCAGGCTTCTTTTTCAAGTTTTTTGCCCTGAGCACCCCCAGGTTTTTGTATACCCTTATTTACCTTGTAATGGGCTGGGTGGGAATAGTTTCCGTTGGAACTCTCTTTCCTGCGATGTCTCCTGCAGCAATTTCTTTTCTGATTTTAGGAGGTCTTTCTTTTACAACTGGAGCAGTGTTTTACATGTTGAAAAAACCCGTTTTCTCTCCCCGTTTTGGTTTTCACGAAATTTTTCATATTTTTATTCTCCTGGGGGGGATTTTTCACTTTTTCCTGGTTTTAACTGCTGTCTGTAGTTAGGAGGGTCAGTATGGATTTAAGGGAAGCCATAAAAAAAAGAAGAAGCGTAAGGAAATTTAAGGGAACCCCCATTTCCCCACAGGAAATTGAAGAAATAATTGATGCTGGAATTGCAGCTCCTTCTGGTAAAAATCTCCAGCCCTGGCATTTTACCGTCCTTACCGGGAAGAAAAAAAACGCCCTGGTTCAAGTGCTGGTTAAAACTGCAAACAAGCTAAAAGAGGAGGGACTGAATACGGGGAGTTGTCTGGGAACGGCCCGGGCAATGGGGGAAGCCCCTGTTTTGATCCTTGTTTATAATACCCGGGGTAATCCCCAAAAACCTCCTCAGGGGACTGCCCGCTACCGGTGGTCGGTTGATATTCAATCCATTGGGGCGGCAATCCAGAACATGCTATTGGAAGCCACAGCCAGAGGTATTGGTTCCCTCTGGATCTGTGATGTTTTCTTTGCAGATCAAGAGATTACAAACTGGTTAGGGCGCAAGGATGAACTGGTAGCGGCTGTAGCTCTGGGCTATCCTGATGAAACACCCCAAAAAGTTCCCCGAAAAAAGCGGGGAAAAGTTACAGCCTGGTATGGGGAGGATTAAAGCCATGGAACTTAAAGTAATTTCTAATCCAAATACTTTTTTTGCAGCCACCGAAGGTTATCTGGCGGAAAATGAAGCCCAGAACAATTTACCTCTGGGTATAATTGGCAGCCTGATCCGGGACCCCCGGAAAGATGAACAACTCCTGGCCATGGTTGAAAAAGCCGGGAATCCCATCCTGGTTTTAATAAAAGCAGGCGGACCCTTAATTCTAGCAGGACTCCAGGAATTTTTGCCTGCCAGTGTTCAGTTATTCTCCGAATTTGTGCAAAAAGAAAGAATTAAGATTCCCGGAGTAATCGGGCCCAAAGAACAGGTGCAAAGCTTTACTGAAATCTGGAAGGATTATTTTTCTGTTGATTGGGAGGAAATCATGGAACAGAGAATTTTCCGCCTGGACCAGCTCAGGGTAGAACCTTCCAGCCCGGGGAGCCTGAGACCTGCCCTGGAAAAGGATATTGATCAGGTTTCGGAATGGGTCGAAATGTTTTCCAGAGAAGCCGATCCAGGAGGGGAAATTCCACCTGCTCTGGCCCGGGAAAAGGCGGAGGGGGGCATAAAAGAAAAAGAATTCTTCCTATGGGAAGACAAGAGGCCTGTTTCAATGGCAAAGAAAACCCGCCCCACCAGGAATGGTATAGCCATTTCAATGGTTTACACCCCCCCGGAATTTCGCAATAGAGGTTATGCCACTTCCTGTGTAAGTGCTTTAAGCAAGAACCTTCTAGAAGATGGATTTAAGTTTTGCACCCTTTTTACCGATGCTAATAACCCAACTTCCAACAAAATTTATGAGGAAATTGGATTTCGGGAAGTGGGCTCAGGCCTGGTAGGAAAATTTTCCCCGAGAAAATAAGGATGAATTCTTTGGTGACTAAAGATATTGCAACATAATCTGGTTCTCGGCCACCTATCCCAGTAGTATCTACAAACAGTTTAAAAGTATTCACGAAAACCCCTGATTATTTAAAATTAAGATAACCCCGGTAATTTGTTCTTTGGTCTGGGTTTCCAATCTCCCCTATAGCAAAAAACCCCTTTTCTAAATCCTTTTGGGACCATGGTTTTATTTTGTAGGGGAAAAGCAAAACTTATCGGATTCTTTTTGTTCCTGACTGCTTTTTTTCTTTTGTAGCTTTTTGGGGTTTAATTTTAAACAATAACTTTTAGGATGCAGCAACAATCATAAGTGGTTTCTTTACCCTCCCATTGGGAATTACCACTGCAGCATTCGGTCGAGATATTCAAAGGGAAATTTCCTGAGGAGGGTGAAAATTGCTTTTTATAGATACCCTGACAACTTCAATAATGAAAATATTTTTATTCAGTTTAATCCCTTTTATTTTTTATCTTTTTACCCGGAGAACTCGAGAAGGTTTCCTGGGCTACCTTGGATTTTTCAAACCTCCTCCTTTTGGTCTGAAGATGGGAATAATGAGTGCGCCTCTGTTAATAATCCTTGGTTTTAGCAGTGCTTTGTGGCCAGAATTCCGGGAAATTATGATATCCAGTGGACCCGTTTTAGGGGAATTTAAAAATTCTGGTTCCGGGATTATTGTTGTAATTAGCATCTTCCTTGCTGCTGTTTTTAAAATTGCCCTGGCTGAGGAAGTTCTTTTCCGGGGTTTTCTAGCCAGGGAGCTAATCAACCGCCTGGGTTTTGCCAGCGGAAATGCGATTCAGGCCTTTCTATTTGGGATCAGTCATGTTCTCTGGTTCCACTTTTCCCCTGGTGAAATGGAAATTTCGTCTCTTTTTCTTTCTGCAATATTTATAGGGAATTGTCTGGTTGGATACATCTTGGGCTATCTGCAGGTATTGGCCGGGAGAGGCAGCATTATCCCCAACTGGATTTCCCGTTCTTTAACCAATCTAATTGCTTTTTTAATTTTAATTTTTTATTATTAAACAGGAGGCAAGACCATGATCCCCCCCAAGGAAGCGGCCCAGAAATACATAGAAGAATATTATCCCGATTGCCGGGCTGCCATCCTAGCCGGGAGCGTGGTCCGGGGAGAAGCAACTGCAACTTCTGATCTTGATATTATTATAATTACCAATACTTCCAAGCCCCCTTACAGGGAAAGTATTTACCGGTACGGCTGGCCCATTGAGGCATTTGTCCATACAGAAGAATCCTTTTTTAAATTTGCTAATGGTGACCTGGACCGGCGCAGGCCCAGTTTGCCATTAATGTTATCCGAAGGCCTTATCCTCAAGAATGAAGGGGACCTGGCCGGGTTTTTAAAGGACGAATCCCTACGGATGCTGCAAAGAGGTGTCAGACCCTTTTCGGCCGGTGAACTTAAAAACTGCCGGTACCGGATTACTGATCTATTGGATGACCTCATTGGCTCCGCTAACCCCGACCAGGATTTATTTATTATTAATGAACTTGTCCAGGAAATGGGGAATCTGCTTCTAGTTGGTAACGGCCAATGGCAGGCCAGAGGCAAATGGATGGCTCGGAGTTTAAAAAATCTCGATGAAGATCTTTATCGGGAACTTATGGGAGCCTTAAAGGCCTTCTATGGCGAAGGGAATAAAAAAAGACTCCTGGCCTTTATTGAAAGAGAACTAAAAAGGTTCGGAGGCCGCCTGTTTGCAGGTTATAAAATTGTTGAAGAATGAAAAAGCCGGTCAAAATTGACCGGCTTTGTTTTTAAAAGGAAGCTATATGACTGTCCGTTCGTGGTTCAGTTCCCCCTACCAGAACTCCATTTCTTTCCTTCAAGATAATCTGACCCCGACCAAAGGAACCGGATTCCAGCCTGACCTCAATCTGATGGCCCCTGTCAGCAAGGGAGGAGGCGATATGTTCGGGGAAGCTTTTCTCAACAGCCACTTTCCGCCCTTCTATCCACTGCCAGCGGGGAGCGTCAAGGGCAGCCTGTGGACTCAGGTTCTGGTCAATCATTTTCCGAATTACCTGCAGGTGCCCCTGGGTCTGCATGTATCCTCCCATAACTCCAAATGGCCCTACCGCCCTATCATCCCGGGTTAAAAAGCCGGGAATAATGGTGTGGTAGGTTTTTTTGCCTCCAGCAAGAGCGTTGGGGTGTTCGGGATCCATCTGGAAGGAAAAACCCCGGTTTTGCATGCTGATACCCGTCCCGGGGACAACAACCCCAGAGCCAAAGCCCATAAAATTACTCTGGATAAAAGAAACCATGTTTCCTTCACCATCAGCAGCAGCAAGGTAAACCGTTCCTCCCGAAGGAGGTTGTCCTGGTCCGGGGGTCAAAGCCCTTTTGCCAATCAACCTGGCTCTTTCCTCGAGATATTCTGAGGAAAGAAGTTTTTCCGGAGATACCTTCATTGCATCGGGGTCGGTAATCTGGGCCATCCCATCTGTTAAGCCCAGTTTCAAAGCTTCGATTTCCCGGTGATAAAATTCCTCAGGAGGGCCGTCCTCGCCGGGAAGTGTTTTTAAAATTCCCAGGGCCATCAGGGCGGCCAGACCCTGGCCGTTGGGAGGTATTTCCCAGACCCTGTAGCGGCCGTAATCCATTCCCAGGGGTTGGACCCACTGGGCGTTGTAGTTTTTCAGGTCTTCCTCAGTTAAAAAACCTCCGTGGCTTTGGGCAGCTTTAATTATTTTTTCCGCGAGAGATCCTTGATAAAAAGATTTCCCTTGGGTTTCGGCAATTTTCCCCAGGGTTTCGGCCATATTTTGTGAACTCCAGATTTCTCCCGGGTAAGGCGCTCTACCACCGGGAGCAAAAGTTGAAAACCATTCTTTAAATTCCTCGCCTTTTAAATTGTCAGAGTAAATTCGGTAAGCCCGGGCCCAGTTTCTGGCCAGGACAGGTGAAAGAGGATAGCCTTGTTCCGCGTAGCGATGTGCGGGTTCAAAAAGTTTGGGGAAAGGGAGCCTACCGAATTTTTCCGAAGCGGCGGCCCACCCGGCTACAGCCCCGGGAACAGTAACAGGTAGCCAGCCCCAGGCAGGGATTTTTTCATGGCCTTTTTGTGCCACTTTATCAATGGAGATAGAACCGGGGGAAGGACCGCTGGCGTTCAAACCGTGGAGTTTATCTCCGGCCCAGATCAGGGCAAAGGCATCACTGCCAATACCGTTGGACGTTGGTTCAACTACCGTTAAAGCTATAGCCGTGGCCAGAGCAGCATCAATGGCATTACCTCCGGCCTGAAGCATCTCCAGGCCTGCGTGGGCGGCCAGGGGTTGGGAGGTGGACACCATACCATTCTTGGCGTAAACAAGGCTCCTACGGGAAGGATAGGGATTGTAATAGGGATTAAAATTTATCATAGTTAAGGCCTCCTGTTTTTCTTTTAATAATTTAATTTCCCCTGGAGAGGTGTTTTTCCTTCCTTAAAACAATAATTGCCGGTTATTGCCAAATGAGTTGAAATAGGATAATATAATTCTGGAGAAATAAAATTGGCCCGGACAATTTTCTTAATCGGAAGAAATCAGCGTAAATCCAATTTTCTCTAAACTCATAAGGTTTTAAAACTGATTTGAAGTCTTCTCCCCAGTATTTTTTATCTCCGGCTTAAAAAGAAAGGGCGTGGTTTATATGGAAATAATAGGATTGTTGGCTCCCATAGCCTTTGTTTTTGGCCTGAGTGCCATAGCCCTGGCTACCTCTCTTAAAAAAGAAGTTTCCAGGTTGAGCGAAAAGGTCTCAGAACTGGAAAAACATTTATCTGGCTAAGGAAATAAAAAGATCGAGGGGGTAAATCGATTGGAACTGCAAGAAATGGGTTGGAAAACACATTTCGAAAATGAATTTGCAAAGTTGAATTCTGAAAGGGAGTTAATTCCCGCCAGGGTAATTGCCAGACACAAAAGTATTTACCAGGTTCTGGGGGAAGATGGCCAGTATAATGCGGATATTGCAGGCCGCTTGAAACATAAAGGGACTTATCCTGCAGTAGGAGACTGGGTAACAATTTTCCCTCCGGCCCAGGATGGATTGGCAATAATCCAGGAAATACTGCCACGGATGAGTAAATTTTCCCGTAAAGAAGCAGGCGAAGTGACTTCTGAACAGGTTGTAGCAGCAAATATCGACACAGTTTTCCTGATGACTTCTCTCAATCAGGATTTCAATTTACGCCGACTGGAAAGGTACCTTACGGTAATCTGGGAAAGCGGAGCCCAGCCCGCTATCTTACTCAATAAGGCTGACCTTGAAAATAAACCCGAAAAAAAGAAAGAAGAAGTTGAAGGTATTGCGCCGGGAGTAGATATTCTGGTTTTAAGTGCCCTGACCGGGGAAGGACTGAAAAATATTCATTTTTATCTCCAGGCCGGTAAGACTGTAGCGGTAGTCGGTTCATCAGGAGTGGGCAAATCAACTCTGATCAATTCCCTGGTAGGAGAAGAAATTATGTCTGTCCAGGAAATACGAGAACAAGATTCCAGAGGACGGCACACTACAACTCATTCCCAACTTTTTTTCCTGCCCCAGGGCGGCATGCTTATTGATACTCCCGGTCTTCGGGAATTGCAACTTTGGGATGGAGAAACAGGGGTTGAAGTAACTTTTTCAGATATAGAAGAAATTGCAGCTAAATGCCGTTTCAATGACTGCGCCCACGACACCGAACCGGGATGCGCTGTTAAAAAGGCTATTGATGAAGGAGTCATAACCGTTGAACGGTTGAAAAACTATCGAAAATTAAAGAGAGAACTTGCTTATATTGAAATGAAGAAAAAAAGAGGCGCCAACAAGGCTGAAAAAATGAAGTGGGATAAGCTTATGAAAAACGACCTTTAAAAAGAACATAGCTCTAACCAAAAACCTCCTGGTTCCAGGGGGTTTTTCCCCTCAGTATAAAACAAATAAATAATTGTTTTCCCCCCCGGATTATTAATAGAAAAGGAAAAACCCTGCGGAGGTAGAAAAAAAGAACTGGGGGTGGAAAACTTGGGGATTGAATATATTATCCATCAGGGATCTCCTGTTGAATTCTCTTACTGGGAGAAAATCGTTGAACTCAATAAACGCATCTTTGGGCCCACATCGGTTCTGAAAAAGGGATTGGAAAAAGACGGACTGCTTACCCTTGTAGCCCTCGATGGGGAAAAAGTTGTGGGCTACAAAATTGGTTATCCCGAAAATAATGTTACCTTTTACAGCTGGATGGGTGGGGTAGACCCCGATTACAGAGGCCAGGGCATTGCCCGGGAATTAATGTCCAGACAACACGATTTTTGCAGAGAACAGGGCTATCTGGAGGTTTTGACCAAAACCCAGAACCGCTGGCGGGCAATGTTGATATTAAATCTTTCTTCTGGTTTTGATATTATTGGTTGTCACCCCGACCAGTGGGGAGAATTAAAGATTATCATGATCAAGAAATTAACCGATAAGAATTAGTAGAGAGAAAAGAGGATAATAAATGGGACTTTACGAAAAAGGCAGGTTTGTTCAAAACGGGGGACAGATGGAATACATTTTCTTTGGCCAGGGAGACCCCCTTTTAATTATTCCCGGTCTGGGAGATGGCCTGGCATCGGTAGGAAAAAGCGCCCTGCAGCTATATTTTTATTACCGCTCCTATGCCCGGAAAGCCAGGATTATCAGTGCCAGCAGGCCCGATCCAGTTCCCGAAAATTCAACAACAAAAACCATGGCGCGAGAATACGCTGCACTGATGAAAAACCTTGGTTATAAAACCTTTAATGTCCTGGGAATTTCCATGGGAGGGATGATTGCCCAGCACCTGGCAGCAGATTTTCCTGACAGGGTAGAAAAAACTGTATTTGCAGTCACCGTTCCTGAACTGGACCAGAAGGGGAAGGAAATAATCTCCGGCTGGATGGAAATGGCCAGCAATAATGATTTTAAAAGCCTTTTAATTGATACAACCCTGAAAACATTCCAGGAACCCAAAGCCAGCCGTTATGCCCGCCTGGGTTTGCTGGGAGCTCGATTTTTAAAACCCCGAGACTTTTCTAATTTTCTGGCCCAGGCCCAGGCCTGCCTGGAACATAACGGGTGGGACAGCCTGGATAAAATTCAATGCCCCACCCTGGTTATCAGCGGGGAAAAAGACCAGATCACATCACCTGAGCTCGGGCTGGAATTGAGCAAAATACTGCCCAGGGGAGATTTCTTTTTGTTGGAAGGTGTTGGTCACGGAGGGTTTGAAGAAAGGAAAAAAGATTTTTCAAATATTATCGGGGACTTTTTGAACGATAAAAGGTAGGGGAAAAAAATGGATCTGGTTAAGCTTGAGCAATTGGCTCGTGAACTCATGGGTCACAGGCAAACCCATAACAGCCGCGAAAAAGGACACATTTTTTTTCACGGTCGTAGAACGGGGCTTCTTGCCCGCAATCTCCGCCCACTTGTGGTTCCTGATACCGCTTCCTTCGATAACCTGATTTACCTGGGCGGTTTATACCATGATCTAGGAAAGGGTATTGAGCCCCACGCCCGATCAGGCGTGCTTTTGGCCCGAGAAGTTTTAAAAGAATATTTAACGGAAAAAGACCTGGCAATTGTCCTGGAGATTATTGAAAAACATAATACAATTAGCGGAGAAGACCACCCTTTTTATGTTAAGTTAATCCAGGATGCAGATCTTCTTGATCACATGGGAACTCTGGAAGTCTGGCTGAAATTTTGCTATAGTTCTCGGCGGGGAGAAAGTGTTGAAAACACCCTTAACTACTGGAAAAGCGATTTCTATAAGAAAAAGCTAATCAAGTGGCGGGATCGTCTTAATTACGAACAGGCCAGGAGAATATTTGCAGAAAAGATGAACTTTTTGTATGAGTTCATTCACCGCTTAGAGCGCGAGAACAACGGTGAAATTATCAACCAGGAGGAAATTATAAATGCCCCTGAATAAAAATGAGCAGGTTTCAATTGTTGAATATGACTCCCGGTGGCCTGTTGAATTTTCCAGACTTGCCCGGGTTTTAAAAAGATTTCTCGGGGATTCCCATGAGAAAATAGAACACGTGGGCAGCACAGCTGTTCCCGGTCTTGCTGCCAAGCCCATTCTGGATATAGATATTGTGATTGCCGGTGAAGATAAATTGCCAGTGGTCAGGGATAAACTTGCTCAGCTCGAGTATTCTTTTGAAGGAGAAAAAGGGATTTCTCAGCGCTGGGCTTTTAGGAGGAAAGATGAAAAAACTCCAAATGACGGCAGCAAAAAAACGTGGATGGACCACCATCTTTATGTTTGTCCCCGGGAAAGCAGGGAACTGAAAAGGCATCTTTTTTTACGGGAATTTTTGCGGAACCATCCGCAAAAAGTCCAGGAGTACGGAGAATTAAAAAAGGACTTTTCCCGAAAATTCGGTTTTGACCGAATTGGCTATACCGAAGCCAAAACGGTATTCCTGGAAGGTATTCTGGAAAAAGGCGCCCCGGATTATGATTTACAAAAAGCCCTGCAATAAAAACTTATGTTTTTTCCAGGGAAAGGGGACAGGAATGACTAAAAAGGTTGGCTTGCCTCCAGTTATTAATTCATCCTCCCGGGTTTTGATCCTGGGTTCGATGCCAGGGGAAATATCTCTGGAAAAAAGGCAATACTATGGCAATTCCCGCAATGATTTCTGGCCCATGGTCTTTACCCTGCTGCAAAAACCCCTTCCCCAAAGCTACAACCAGAGGATAGAGATTATTCTAAAAAGAGGGATTGCTCTGTGGGATGTCCTTGAGAACTGCAGGCGGGAAGGTAGTTCAGACAGTAAAATCAGGGAAGGGCAACCCAATGATTTTGCGAAATTATTTGCCCATTACCCTGGACTCAGGGCGGTTTTTTTCAACGGGAAAAAGGCGGGTGACCTATTTAGAAACCTTGGTATCACCCTGCCTCCGGGTGTTAAAAGCTTCTACCTTCCCTCATCCAGTCCCGCACACACCATAACTCGGGAGGAAAAGATGGAGGCCTGGAAAAGAATATTAATCTTTCTTGACTAAAACAGAACGGAGGTTAGAGTAAATGAATTTAAAACCTGGTTTACAGGGAGAAGCAAGTTTGTTGGTTGAAGAGGAAAATACTGCTCAAAAAATGGGAAGTGGAAGCCTTTCGGTCCTGGCTACGCCTGCCCTGGTAGCATTAATGGAAAAGGCTGCAACCCAGGCTATAGCAGAACACCTTCCCGAAGGACAGACAACTGTCGGTATCAGGATCGATATCCATCACCTTGCTCCGACTCCTGTCGGGATGGAAGTAAAAGCCCGGGCAGAATTAACAGGAGTGGATGGGCAAAGGCTTCATTTCCAGGTGGAAGCAGGCGATCAAAACGAATTAATCGGCCGTGGCGAGCATTTCCGGGTTATTGTCCCTGCTGAGAATTTTTTGCAGCGAGCCCAAGCCAAGAATAAAAAAAGCTAGGACAATTAAAAACCATTCTTTCTTTTAATACTAAAAAGCAGTAATTATTTAATTATTAAATAAAAATTTTAAAAATTTAGTTCAAAGGGATTGAAAATTTTAATTTTTCCTTGACAAATTATATTTTTGTGAATATAATTAAGACATAAATAGAAATAGACACCCCAAATAACATATATTCCACCCCGGAGGCCCTGCTTTTTTGCAGGGCTATTTTTTATTATAAGCAGGGATTAAAGGGGATTTTACGAATTCTAGAAAGAAGAGGAAATTTTTTTTAACGGGAGTGCTCTGTATGGAAAAAACCAGGGACGAAATCAGGTTGAGAAAAGCTCATTCCCGTGATGTTTACTTTTTAAGAGAACTTTTTAACACCCCCATAATTATGGATATTTTCGCCCTCCGACCTTCAACCACTTCCCGGTGGATGGAAACTCTAAAAGTGTGGATTGAGGATAATTCAACCCACCCTTATATTGTTGAGAACAAAACGGGGCCAGTGAAAAAACAGGGGATCGTTGTTTTAAAAGAAGATTCCCTTGACCTTGAACTTATCTGGCTGGAATTAATCGCTTTTACCCCCAGCCTGTGGGGTTCAGGGAAAGCAGGTTTGGCCCTGGATTCTCTTTTCAGGATGTGCTCCCGGGAAGGGAAAAAGAAAATTCGGTTGCGGGTCAGCAAAGAAAACGGGTGGGCCCAGAAATTTTTCCAGAAGAATGGTTTTTCTAACTCCGGGGAAGTGAACGAACTTTTCGGGGATAACAGGATTAGAAAACCAAGGTTGATTATGGAAAGAAAAATACTGGCTTTGGAAAAACGCCGAACTCCGGAAAGGAGTAGTTAAAATTGGCGGAAAAAATTGGTCTGGTAAAAGAAATTATAGCCGAAGTTCTGGGAGAGGAACCTAAAATTTTTAAAACCAAAAATGCTTACTTTTTTACCCGGGAAAACGGGGTTCCCTGCCAGATCAAAATTGTTCAACAGGATCAAACTCACCTTTTAGATACCGAAGCAGCCCTATATCGATTCATTAGCAGGGAGACCAGCCTTCCTGCTCCAGAAATATTAGGGAAGGGGCAATGGGGTACCCTTTCCTATTTAATTTTTGGAACCTTTTCCGGCCCAACCCTGCAGGATAATTTAGATTCGGGAGAAAATGAAGAGAAGGTTCTCTTTTCGGCCGGTCAATATTTAGGGATCCTGCATAGTATTGAACTGCATCAACAGGGTTATTTAAAACCCGACCTGGGGATCAGAAAAAAACAGCTTTTCGCCCAGGAGGAATACCAGAAAATTATAAGGGAGCTGGCTGAAAAAAAAATTATTCCCGGCCAGGTTCTCACCGAGTTAATGCAGGTCAATATAGATTTCTTTTTTCAGGATAAATCCAATGTTTTGTGCCACGGAGAATTTATTCCGGGCAATCTTTATGCCGAACAAACCCGGATCAAAGGAATAGTTGGCTGGGAGAGAGCTCACGCCGCTCCACCGTTTTTAGATCTGGCCCGTTTTATCCTGGAAATAAAAAACCTGGAAAAAAATATTTCACCCGGTTCCTTTTACGAGGGATACAGCCGGGTTAAGCCTCTAACCTCTATATACCTCGAACACGAAGAATTCTACAAATTTTACGCCCTTTTATTTTCACCTGCCCTGGACAGGGAAAAAGGAAAAGAACTTCTTTTGACATTAGTAGAAGCCAGGGAAAAATGGCCAAAAACAAATCTTGAACCAACTCCTTAATTCTTATTTCTATTTAATTGGGGGGATTAAAAGCCATGGAAGATTATACCAACCCGTACAAAAAAACTGCAGCATTCTGGGATCAGGCCTTTTACCAGGCTCCTGATTTTGACCCTGAAAAACCCCTGGGGTTTCGGGAACTTGAAAAAGCCCTGCAATGGCTCGGGGAGGAAAAACCCCGGGTTTTAGATTTTGGCTGCGGGCATGGCAGGATCCTGCTCTGTTCAAATAAACATGGAGTCAGCCAGGGAGTCGGAGTGGATATATCAAAAGAAGCAGTTGAAAAAGGGCAACATATTGCAAAAAAGTTTGGCCTGGATAAAAACTTTGAATTCATTCAGGGAGGGATCCCGGAATTAAAGAAGTTTAAGGATGTTTCTTTCCAGGGAGTAATAATCTTTAATGTCCTGGATAATCTGCTGCCCGACCATGGTAAGCTTTTAATAGAGGAAATAAAACGGTTGCTTTCCCCAGGGGGGAAATTTTTATTAAAACTGAACCCCTTCCTGACCCCCCGGGAAATCTCCGATAACCTTCCCAATTCAGTGCCGTTGGAAGATAACCTTTTCCTTGAACAGAGCGGACTATATTTCTGGAATATTCCTTCGGAAAAACTGAAAAACCTGATGGCACCAGAACTTACCATTGAAAAGGAAAACGAAATTAATCAGGGCCCAAATGCTCCCAAAAACCGGTTATTCTTTATCCAGAAAATCAATTGAAAGGATTTGAACAATGCAGGAAGATAAAAACCTTGCCCGGGAATTTGTCCCCGGTATAAACTCATTCGAATCAATTAATGCAGGAGAGAGCGGCAGCAGATTGTACCGCATAAGGAGCGAGGGTGGGCAAAGAGTAATATTAAAAACCACCCGCCCAGAAGATATACCCGGTTATTTAAGCGAACAGTACCCGGAAATTGCAGATATCGAGTATTACTTTTACCGGGAGATATTCCCCGCACTGGATTTACCGGGTCCCGAAATTTTGGAAAGCGGTCTTTTCCGGGGTGGAGGAAACTATATTTTCTTTTCCGATATTTCCGAATCCTTTAACATTCCCAGCCAGACCAAATATTTAAAAAGAGAAAGCTGGGAAAAAATTTTGCGAGGTTATGCCATTTGCCACTCCTTTTGCGAGACATATTTGCAAAGGAAGGGAATACCTTCCTGGCTGAATCCTCCCCTGGAGGAAAGGTTCTGCCCGGGGGAAATAATAAAAACCTGGGATGAACTGAGTCGGCATTTTTTAACCCGAGAAATTGCCGGGGCAATTACCTTTTCCGGGGCTTTTCTCAACCTGGTGGAAAGGGTGAAAAATGAAGTGCTGACAATGGAAAAAACAATTCTGCACAATGATTTTTTCCCCGGAAATATTGGCCTGCCTGTAAGCGGGGAAAAGAGAGCGGTAATTATAGACTGGCAGTTGGCCAGCAGCGGCCCTGCACCCATCGATATAGCCCAGATGGATCTTGACTGGGACCATTACTGGACGGATTTTTACACCCGGGAAATATCCCGGTGGGGTGGGGAAAAAGTTTCCCGGCAAAGTTTTGAAGAAAAGTTTTTCTACTGTCGGCTTTTTAACAGTGCTACTTTTCTCCCCGTTATTTTAAAAGCCGCCCACCGCAATCAAAAAACAAGGAAGAAAATGACTCCTTGGATGTTAGGTTGCCTGGAAGAATGCACTCAGCAATGGAAAAAGGCCCTGGGGTAAAGTTAAATTGTTTTTCCTAAAATTTCATCAGTCTGATGCAATATTTCTCCGCAGGAACCCTGAATAAAAAGGTCAAACAGATTGTTAAAGGGAGTGGGATTTTTATTGATTAGAACCTGTGCCCCTTTATCTTTAAAAAATTGGGGGATCTGATTAACGGGTGTTACTTCCAGGCTGGTGCCAATTACTATTAAAAGGTCCGCTCGCTCCAGATGGTCCAGTGCTCTTTCCCAGTTTTTTGCAGGAAGACCTTCGCCAAATAAAACAACTCCCGGGCGTAGAGAACCAGAACACTTTGGACAGGATAAACCCTGCTTAAACAATTCCAAATCACTCTGACAACTGCAATCTGCACAGATTATTTTCCGCAGGTTCCCATGCAATTCCATTACTTCCCTGCTACCTGCTTCCTGATGAAAACCGTCCACATTCTGGGTCAAAACGGCCTGCAAAAGACCTTTCTTTTCCCAGTGAGAAAGGACCTGATGTCCTTTGTGGGGTGCGGCCTTTTTTAGGGCTTCAATTCTCCAGAGGTAAAAGCTTCGGAATTCAGGGTAATTATTCTCCAGGGCCTCTCTGGAGGCCAGAATATGGGGATCATATTCCTTCCACATCCCCTCAGACGAACGGAAATCCAATAGGCCGCTTTCTGTGGACATACCTGCTCCGGTAAGGACAACCGAATAGGCCGAGTTTTTAATCAGTTTAGCCAGCTGTTTAATTTCTTCCTCTTCCATCAATATTTTCACCTCCCATTTCCTGCGCCATTTGAGCGGGAAGGGCTTTTCTGTTTTGGGGGGTTACTTCAATAATTTTTACTCCCCGAATGGCTTTAAGGGAATCCGTCCTGGGATTTCTTGCCGCAAGAATCGTCGCTACAACCTTAATCTCGGGTTTTTTTAATAATTTTTCTACAAGGGGGAAAAAATCCTGGTTAAATAATTCCATCTTTCCGATTTCATCTACAAGAAAAAGAGTTTGACTTGCTACTTCTGAATTCAACTTTTTTCGAATTTCTGTGATAAAAGGATCAAGAACTTCAGGAAAAACCCCGTAACTGCCAACCCGGTGGGAGCTGGGATAATCCTTGTGCGCCAGAGTGGCCTTTCCCATTTGAAAACCCAATGGTTCAATGGAAAAACCTTTCCGCTGCCCTCCTTCCCGAATTTCACAAGTCAAAAAACCGCAGGCCGGGAAGGGGGAGCAGGAACTCAGTTTTTCAACTACAGTCGTTTTGCCTGTTCCGGGTTTTCCGGTTAATAAAATTTTCATTTTTATTCACCTCAATTATCGCTGGGGAAGGGATAATAAAAAGCAGGAAAGGGTCCTGAAAAGACTAATTAAATAAGAAGAGATTAAATTTGCAACAATTTAATATTTAGGAGGGAAGAACTTGGTTAAAAAAGGGCTTGCAATAATAGTCATTCTATTCGTGGGCTTTTCAACCCTGGCTGCTTCCCTTGGGGAACAGGAAATAGAATATCTAAAGGCCAATTCTCAGGAGATTAACCTGGGTGAAGCGGAGTTTCCCCTTCTGCAAAACCAGATCCAGGGCAAATCGATTTTTCTTGCGGGGCAAAACCAGGGCCTGGAATACAATAAAGAATTGCAGAAAGACCTGTTGAAGTTTTTCCACCGGGAGGCTGGGGTAAAATACCTTCTGGTTGAAGCTACCTATGCCAGCGGGGAGTTTTTAAACCAGTACCTCCAGACAGGGGAGGAGGAATACCTGGAACTGGTTATTTCCTACTGGCGCCGCAGCCAGGACGAATTTGAATTTTTTCAGTGGTTGAGAGAATACAATCTGGAGTTTCCAGAAGAAAAACAGATCCGGATAATCGGTTTTGATGTGCAGGGGCCTCCTCGAACACTGATTTCTATAAATTACCTGGGAGACCTGCTTATGCAAGCTCATATTCCCCTTGAACTGGAATACTATCTCCTACCCCTGGTTTCCCTGGCTAAAGATTTCACCGAACTGCGGCTTGAACCGGAACACCCCCGGCTTGCTCAGACAGAATATTCCGCAGGCATTCCGGAAGAAATGATCAAGGATACAAGGGAGATAACTCTTAGTATCCTGGAAAACTGGGAAGAAAACCCCGGGCCCTACCAAAATTTATTAGATGATCCCCGGGAATTTTTCTTTGTGTTAACCAATATTAAAGATGCTTTCGCCATGGAAGAAAAATTAAAAGAAGGGATGGAGGCCAGCCATACATTTCGGAGCGAAAGGGCTTTCGCCAACCTCCTTAATCTCCTGGAAGAATTGGAAGACGAAAAATTTTTTGGTCAGTGGGAAGAGCTTAATGTTTTTCAAAAACCATACCGAAAAGTTGAATGGCTCGGGGCCAGACTGGATGACTCCAATTCTCCCTTTGCCGGAAAGGTAATGTCTTTATGGTACGTCTATCATGACTCCTTCCAGATGCAACCTTTCTCCCCGGGAGAAGAAGTCCAATTTGACAGTGGTTATATAATTGAAAACCTGGAGGAAATCGTTGAAATTTCTCCTGGGGAAATTTCGCTCTTCCAGTTAAATGCTCCGGATTCTCCATTTTCCCGGGCCCCGTATTTCCTCCGGGAACAAATCGATGGGGTTTTGACAGATTATTTCCAGTATATTTTTCTAATCCAGGGTTCACCCCCTACCAGGCCTTTTTATCAGCCTTAATACCTCCGGCGGGAGGTATTTTTTTTAATATATACTAGGAAAAACGGCTCTGGACTGGGTAATTAAATTAATCACCTATTTAATCCACCATAAATATCTGCAAAAAAATCCTTTTTTGTGTTATCATAAGGGAAGGAAAATTGATTGGAGACCCGCTCCACTGGAGATGATAATATGAAAAAATACTTTCTTTTAACCTATGGTTGCCAGATGAACGAACTTGATAGCGAAAAAATGGCCGGAATCCTGGAAGAAAACGGCTGGGATTCTGCTGAAGCCTTAGATAACGCTGACCTGGTAATCCTTAATACCTGCTGTGTTCGCGCCAAGGCCGAAGACAAAGTTAAAGGGAAGCTGGGCCAGCTTAAAAAGTTGAAACTGGCCAACCCCCGTCTTTTAATAGGTATTGGGGGCTGTATGATGCAACAGGATAATGTGGGGGAAAAATTCTTACAGAAATTTCCCTTTATCGATTTCATTTTCGGGCCCCATACCATGGACCGGCTGAATGAAATAGTAGAAAAAAGCTGCACCGGTAGGGTCCTGGAACTGGAAGCCGACCGTTTTGATGTACCCAGATTGCCCATAAAAAGGGAAAGCAGTTTCCGGGCCTGGGTCTCAATTATAAAGGGTTGCGAGAATTTTTGTGCGTACTGTATCGTCCCGTATGTCCGGGGAAAAGAAGTCAGCAGGCCTCCAGCAGAAATAGTAGCTGAAGTAGAGGAGCAAATAGAATCCGGAGTTAAGGAAGTAGTCTTACTGGGCCAGAATGTTAATGCCTACGGAAGGGATACAGGTAAGGTTGATTTTGGCCGGCTCCTGAAAAAGGTTAATCAGGTTCCGGGCCTGGAAAGGTTGCGCTTTATGACCAGCCATCCCCGAGATTTTTCCCTGAAATTGGTTGATGCTATCAGCGAAATGCCCCGGGTCTGCGAACACTTACACCTCCCCATTCAGGCCGGCAGCAACAGGATCCTAAAAAAAATGAACCGGGGCTATACCAGGGAAGACTATCTCCGCCTTGTAGAGCATATTCGAAATAAAATTCCCGGGGCCAGCATCACCACTGATATTATTGTAGGATTTCCGGGAGAAACAGATGAAGATTTTGCCCTTACCATGGATGTTGTAGAAAAAGCCCGGTTTACTTCCGCCTTTACTTTTCTCTATTCCCCGCGCGAAGGAACTCCAGCTGCAAATTATTCTGAACAGGTTCCGGGGGAGGTTAAAAGGGAACGCCTTAACTATTTGATGAAAAGGCAGAACCAAATCAGCCTGGATTATAACCAGGTTTTAATGGGAACCGTTACAGAAATCATGGTAGAAGGTCCCAGCAAAAAGGACAGCGAATTTTATATGGGTAGGACCAGAACCAACCGACCTGTTGTTTTTTCCGGTAAAGCCCATCCGGGGTGCCTGCAACAGGTTAAGTTGACGGATTGTAATGCCCATACTCTTTATGGTGAACTGCAGGAGGATTAGCTCATGAATGAAAATGCTACCCCCATGATAAAACAGTACCTGAAACTTAAGGAAGAATACCCCGGTTGTATTCTTTTTTTCCGCCTGGGTGATTTTTACGAAATGTTTTTTGAAGATGCGGAAACTGCAGCCAGAGAACTTGGCATAACCCTTACTTCCCGCCAGGCAGGCGGAGGAGAGAAGGCAGCAATGGCCGGGGTTCCCTATCATGCCGTCGAAGGATATATAGCCCAGTTAATTGAAAAGGGCTATCGGGTTGCCATCTGCGAACAGATGGAAGATCCCCGCCAGGCTAAAGGTATTGTTTCCCGGGAGGTAGTTCGAGTAATCAGTCCAGGGACCTTGGTGGAAGAAGAACTACTGGCGGCAGGAGAAAATAACTTCCTGGTAACCATCCTAAAAACAGAAAATAGCTGGGGTCTTGCCTACAGCGATATTTCTACCGGGGAAATTGGGAGCACTGAAATCGATATTAATGATACCGGGACCCTCTGGGGAGAAATTGCCCGCCTTCAACCACGGGAATTATATGTTTGTCGGGATCTTCTCGGAGATCAAACCTTCCGGGAAATATCGTCGAATCTGAATAATCCCCTGATAAATTCCATTGAAGAAGATATATCAGTTAGCCAGGCCAGGAAATTTCTAAAAGATCAATTCGGAGTGGCCAATCTGGAAGGGTTTGGGCTGGAAAAGAAACCCACTGCCAGTAAAGCCACTGCAGTCCTGGCTGAATACCTACTGCATAGCCAGAAACGGCCCCTGGAGTATTTGCGAAACATCCATTACTACAACCTTGAGGGCTACATGGTTTTAGATCCCCACACCAGGCGCAACCTTGAAATAAACAGGGGTCTGGTCCACGGTTCAACCAGGGGTAGTCTTGTCGGTATTCTGGACCGGACCAAAACGGCAATGGGCAGCAGGTTGGTAAAAAAATGGATCAATCAACCCCTGCTCAATATTGCTACTATAGAGGCCAGGCTTGATTTTGTTGAAGAATTAATTAGCAAAGATAAAAGCAGAGATCAACTGGCTAAAATGCTGGGTGACGTGTACGACCTGGAAAGGCTTTTAACCAAAGTTGGTTACGGCACAGCAAATGCCCGGGACCTGGTGGCCCTGCAGAAATCCCTGGTTCACCTTCCCGAAATTAAAAATATCCTGAATTCTCTGGACAGCGGAGAGTACCTGCTCCAGGGAGAAGAACTTGATGACCTGAGCGATCTGGAATCTCTTTTATCCCGGGCCCTGGCTGCAGAACCTCCGTTAACCTTAACTGAAGGAGGGTTAATCTGCGAGGGCTTCAATGAAGAACTCGACAATCTCCGAAACGAGGCCAAAAAAGCCCGGGTCTGGATTGCCAACCTGGAAAATTCGGAAAGGAAAAGGACCGGAATTAAATCTCTCAAGGTTGGATACAACAAGGTTTTCGGTTATTACCTTGAAGTTACCAGGGCTAATTTGCACCTGGTGCCTGAAGAGTATGTCCGCAAGCAAACCCTGGCCAATGCCGAACGCTATTTTACTCCAGAGTTAAAAGAAAAAGAAAACCAGATTTTGGGTGCTGAGGAAAAAATAAACGCCCTGGAATATGAAATTTTTACCGGCCTCCGCGACCAGGTGGAAAAAGAAATGAGTAGAATCCAGCGGGTTGCTTCAATTCTGGCTGCACTGGATGTTTTACTTTCTTTTAGCCGGGTTGCTTTGGACCGGAATTATTCCCGACCGGAGCTGAATAATTCCCGGGAAATTAAGATAAACAAGGGACGCCACCCGGTAGTGGAAGCCGCAATGGGTGAAGATAGCTTTGTCCCCAATGATACGACAATGGATGGCCAGGAAAATCGTTTCCACTTGATTACAGGCCCAAATATGGCCGGGAAATCAACTTACCTACGCCAGGTCGCTTTAATAGTTTTGATGGCTCAGATCGGCTGTTTCGTCCCCGCCGAGGAGGCCAGAATTGGTCTCGTTGACCGCATATTTACCCGGGTAGGAGCAACAGATGATTTAACCAGGGGCAAGAGCACCTTCCTGGTGGAAATGAATGAAGTAGCCCAGATAATTAATTCTGCTTCCTCCCGGTCTCTGATTTTACTTGACGAAGTAGGGCGGGGGACTTCTACCTATGACGGACTCAGCATCGCCTGGGCTGTAACCGAGTATATTAACAATCCCAACAGAATTGGAGCCCGGACCCTTTTTGCCACTCATTATCATGAACTCACGGTTCTTGATCAAAAGGAAAAGGGTCTGCGCAATTACAACGTTGCAGTAGAAGAACAGGGCGAGGAAGTAATCTTTTTGCATACAATAAAAGAAGGCAGTACTGATGAAAGCTATGGAATTCATGTTGCTCGGCTGGCGGGCATTCCTCCCGAGGTGCTTTTCCGGGCAAAAGAAATTCTTAATTCCCTGGAAAAGAAAGACCACAGGGTTCAACCACCACCTCCCAGGCGGGTTCCTCTTTTCCCGGATTCCGACAGGGAAAATATGAAAAAAATCCTCAAAGAACTTTCTTCAATTGATTTCATGGAACAATCCCCCCTGGAATCTTTAAATCAGGTCCATAAATTGCAGAAAAAAGCTCAAAAATTAATTAACGGGGATGGTAAAAATGGCCAAAATTAAAGCCCTGCCACGGGAAGTAATCGATAAAATTGCAGCCGGAGAGGTAATCGAAAGGCCTGCCTCTGTGGTGAAAGAACTCATAGAAAATAGCATTGACGCCGGCGCGAAGAACATCCAGGTGAGCTTTACTGACGGCGGCAGAGACAGAATCCAGGTTACTGACGATGGCGAGGGGATGACCGCAAAAGACCTCCAGCTTGCGGTTCAGAGCCATACTACCAGCAAGCTTGAAGGTATAGAGGATCTCTGGCGCCTTACTTCCCTGGGTTTCAGGGGAGAAGCCCTTGCTTCCATAGTTAGTATTGCCCGGGTAAGTATTACCTCTCGAACCCGAGACAGTGCCGGGGGGATGCGGCTGGAGGTTGAAGGAGGGGAAAAAGGGGAACTCATGCCGGTAGGGGCCCCGCAGGGGACTACCATCCAGGTCCAGGACCTTTTTTATAATACTCCCGCCAGGAAAAAATTCTTAAGTGATCCCCGGCGGGAAACAGCCTTCATCTTACAACAGGCCATCCCCCTGGCCCTGGCTCATCCCGAGATCAGGGTTAAGGTTTTGAATAATAATAAACAGGTAATCAGAACAGGAGGCAGAGGGGAAGTTTTATCTGCCTGGGGTGATATTTTCAACCACGAAGAAAAAGAAAACTTCCTGGAACTGAAACCATTAGAAAAAAATTACGTGGAAATGGAAGGTTTTCTGGGGCTGCCTCCAATCGCCCGCTCTACCCGAAGAGGGATTTACCTTTTTGTCAATGGTCGACCTTTTTATAACCGGCGTTTGACCCAGGCGGTTGTCGATGGGTATGATGAAATGCTACCCCCGGGGAAAGTACCCCAGGCTTTAATTTTTTTCCGGGTCAATCCCATCCACCTGGATATTAATGTTCACCCAACCAAAAGAGAAATCAGTTTCAGCCAGCTGGAAACGCTGGCTAAAAACTTAACCGACCTGATCAAAGAAAACCTCCCCCAAAAGGTTGGGGGTGGAAAAAAACAAACCCCGGACACCCCTGGAGAAGAAAAAAGACAAAAACCACCTGAAAAAAGCCATCTCTTCACCCCTCGAACTTTTAGAGAAAAGGTTGGGGGGCAAAAAGATTTAGAGGTGAGGGATAAAACAGAGACTCCTTATGACCCTGTCTATAGAATTTTCCAGGTTCGCCAGGCCTATCTTTTCGTTGAGTTTGCCGAAGGCATATATATAATTGACCAGCATGCAGCCCATGAACGCCTGCTTTACAACCAGTTACAAAGAGAAATCAGCCAGAAAAAATCCCCCCGGGAAAACCTTTTAACTCCAATTCCCATCTCCCTTGACCCCACCCAGGTAGAACATAAGGAAGAAATAATTTCTTACCTGGAGGGGTTGAATTTTACAATAGAAGAATTCGGGACAAAGGACCTTTTACTCCGGAGTGTTCCCCTCAGTATAAAGCGTTACCTGAAGGAAAATGCAGAAGGCCTTATCAGGGATCTTATCGATATTTTTTCTGAAGATCAAAAAAGAACTGACCTGCTTGCAATCCAGAAACAGGCTTTAAAGACAATGGCCTGTCACCGGGCTGTTAAATTTGGGGGAGAACTTTCTTCTGAAGAAAGCAGGCAGCTGGTTGAAGAATTGTTTTCCGCAGAGCAAAACAGCACCTGTCCACATGGAAGACCGGTTTTTAAGGTTTTCAACTGGTCTGAACTGGAAAGGATGTTCGCACGTTAAAGAGGAGGAGGACGGGATGGGTAAAATACTCATTTTAACAGGGCCCACTGCAGTTGGAAAAACTGATCTATCTATTTACCTGGCCCGGAATTTGGGTGGAGAAATAATTTCTGCAGACTCCATGCAGGTTTACAAAAAGATGGATATTGGAACAGCCAAACCAACCCCAACTGAAAGAAAAAAAGTTCCCCATCACCTTATAGATTTTTTTGATCCCCGGGAAAGTTATTCTGCCGGGGATTTCCAGCGGGATGCCCGCCGGTGTATTGAGGATGTATTAAAAAGAAAACACCTCCCCCAGGTGGTTGGGGGCACCGGTCTTTATATTCAATCCCTGTTAACTGGCTTGCCACCGGCGTTTGATAAAAAGGACCCCAACCTCCGAAAGAGTTTAAGAGAAATTGCCGATAGAGAGGGAAGGGAGGCAGTGCATAAAAAACTTCGGCAGTGTGATCCCGAACTGGCCTCCCGGATTCACCCCAATGATATCCAGAGGACAATCCGGGGTCTCGAGGTTTACAGATTGACCGGCCAACCCCTATCCGAACTTCAAAAAAAAGCCCGGGCAACCCGACTCCCCTACCAGGTAACAGGGTACATTCTTTTCCGCCCCCGGGAAGAATTATATAGTTTGATTGACACTAGAGTTGACCAGATGGTTGCTGCAGGCCTGGAAAAAGAAGTCCAGGAATTAATTGCAATGGGCTGCAACTCAACCCACACCTCGATGCAGGGTCTCGGTTACCGTGAATTTTATTATTATCTCCAGGGGAGCAATATCACAAGAGAAGAAGCAATTGACCTGATTAAACGAAACACCCGCCGGTTTGCCAAAAGACAGCTAACCTGGTTTCGCAACCAGTTTGACTTTCCCTGGATCCGGGTTGAGAATGAGGAAAGCTTCTTCCCTGAAATGCTCAGCAGGGCAAAAAAGGATTTAAACCTGCCCGGGTAAAATGGGTTTTATTCCCATATTTATTTCGCAAAACAAAACCCTTTCCTTTTGATAGAGCAGGATAAGAATGGTGGTTGTCGAATTAGGAATATATATAAACAGAGAAAGAGGAGGTTGATTATTTTGAAACCCCAACAAAACCAGCAGGACGCAATGCTTAACGCTATCCGCCGGGACAATGCTTTTGTAACTATTTATCTGGTTAATGGTTTGCCCCTAAGGGGAACGGTTAAGGGTTTTGATAACTTTACTATTTTGCTGGAGAGCGAGGGCAAACAACACATGGTCTACAAGCATGCCGTGTCAACGATAACTCCGCAAACACCAATTAACCTGCTGGAAGAGCAGTCTGGAGAGGAAAAATAAAATTAATGCTCAAATTTCAAAAATATCACGGTTTAGGTAATGACTTCATTATTATCGACACTCAGGATGAGGAAAATAACTGGAGTTCAATTGCTAAAATCCTCTGTCAGCGAAGATTTGGGGTGGGTGCAGACGGTTTGATGACCTGTACCATCAGGGATGGAAAACCCTTTATGCGCATTTTTAATTCGGATGGTAGTGAGGCCGAAATGTGCGGTAATGGATTGCGCTGTTTTGTCCATCACCTTCGGAGAAATAATAACTTTCCCGGAGAAGAAATCGATGTCCATACTGGAAATGGCTGGCTCCAGGCCAGATTACTGCAAGAGGAAGGGAAAAAAGTCAGGGTAGCAAATATTCTAGGGGTTCCCAGTTTTGAACCCGAAAAAATTCCTGTCTCCTTTGCAGGTAATATATTCCTGGAAGAAAAGGTAAAAGCAGAAGACAGGGAGTTTTCAGTTTCGGCTGTAAAAACGGGTCCCCCCCACGCCGTTATTTTTCTCGAGGATCTTGACCAATTTCCCTGTGATTACTGGGGGCCAATTCTGGAAAAAAACCAGGTATTTCCCCGGAAGGCCAACATAAATTTCACCCAGATCCTTTCACCTGAACGGGCCCGGGTAATCGTCTGGGAACGAGGAGTTGGCTTAACCCAGGCCTGTGGGACGGGAGCCGCTGCAGTAGCCGTTATTGGACAGCAACTGGGTAAACTCGGGAAAAAACCCAGGATTGAATTACCCGGGGGAACCCTGGAAATAGAGTGGGACGGCCCGGAAACGCCGGTAACCATGATTGGAAATTCTGAATTTGTTTTTTCGGGTGAAGCTGACTTATAAATAGGTTTTTGTCCTTGAACCTGGGGAAAATCAACCTCTCCATTGGGCAGGGCAACAAAACAAAACAAGCAGGAAACTTGGGAGGTTGACAATGGAGAACAAAGTTAAGGTTGTGGCAATCGGCCTCTTTATTGGTCTTTTTCTGATCCCATTTTTGGGAGTTTTTCTGGGTCGCGCTACCGGTATTGGAGAACTTTGGGGTTTTGTGGCGGGAGGTTTAATTGGTTTTTTCCTCTTGTTATGGGTCTTTATGGTTCACTTAAAAGTCAAGGAAGAAAGCAGCGAGGATGAGGAAGAAGAATAAAGGAAGAGTTTGTAGAACATCGGGTGTTAAAAAATTTTCAACTGGTTTAATCTGGAGGGAAACCCTTGTTTGTTAAATTTTTTCCCATTTTATTTTTTATCTTAACCCTGGCCCTGAGTTGGCAGGGAAATGCCCAATCGTTATACGAAGAAGACTGGCTTGCTTTTCTGGCAGCAAATCAGATGGTCCTGGAAGAGGAACCAGATAACCCAGAGGCCCGCTTTCAACTAGCCGTAGCCCAGGCCAACCTGGGCTTTGTTGAAAAGGCCATGGAATCTTTTTCTCATTTCGAAAAGACCCATGAATCGGGGCAATCGCAAAAGATGTTAAATAAAACCCAGCGGGAACTGGAAGAAACTCCAGACAATTTTTTACTTTTAAATCAAAAGGGTTTTCTGCTCTTTTCCCTTGAGAGACATGAAGAAGCAGAAGAAATTTTTCATGAACTGGTCCAAAAAGACAGGGAAAACCCCTGGCTTTATAATTTTCTTGCCATAACCCAATTTGCTCAAATTAAAACAGAAGAAGCCCGGTCTACCCTGCATAAATCCCTTGAAGTTGAAAACAATAATTACACTCATGCCCTTTTAGGCCAGTTTTACTGGGTAGAGGGCAAATATTTCCGGGCCTGGAGGCATTTTTTGCAAACCGGTTCCTTATTACTCTCAATCAGGCAGTCCATTCGACCGGAGGTGGATTAATTGTTCTGGGAAGAAACACCCAAGCCTGCTTCGCTTTTTTCCAATCAAAACAACAAATCCTATCCTGAAGTAAAAAAGGAAGCTTTAACCTGCAGCCGCTGCCATTTAAGGGAAGGGGCCCAGCAGGTTGTTTTTGGTGTGGGAGACCCGAATAGTTTGTTGATGCTTGTTGGAGAAGGGCCAGGCGCCAGAGAGGATGAACTGGGAGAACCCTTTGTCGGTAAAGCAGGTCAGCTCCTGACAAAAATCCTTGCCGCCATAAGCTTAAAAAGGGAAGAAGTGTACATAAGTAATATTGTTAAATGCAGGCCGCCCAATAACCGGCAGCCATCTCCCCAGGAAATGGAAGTCTGCATGCCCTGGTTAAAAGAAGAATTCCGCTTGATCAGGCCAAAAGTTCTTGTGCTTCTGGGTGCTACTGCCTACAAGGGGTTAATTGATCCCCAGGGGAAAATAACAAAGGATAGGGGAAAATGGATTGAAAGGAAAGGCCTTCTGATCATGCCCACGTTTCACCCTGCGGCTTTATTAAGAGATCCTCGGAAAAAAGTTCCGGTATGGGAAGACTTTCAAATGGTGGAAAAAACCCTAAAAACCTGAGTTGGGAGGGGATTATTTTGTCAAAAAAAACTGTGTTATTAATTTTTGTTTTTTTGTTTGCTTTTTCTATTTCCCTGCAGGCTGATAATCTGGAATTTTTAGATGAAGCCTGGGAAAATAGAGGTGAGATGGATCCGGTTATTCAGGCTTTAGAAAGAGCCCGGGCAATGCCAGAGGAAATGGATAATCCGGAGTTCCTCTGGAAAAAAGCCCGCCTTTATTACTTTTACGGGGACAACATCGCCCAGGAACGAGACTACAAGCTGGAAAATTTCGAACGGGGCCTGGAGCTTTTAGAAATTGCCGAAGAACTGGACGACCAGAACCCTGATATTTTTTACTGGAAAGCTTCCCTAACCGGAATGAGAGGACAGACCAGGGGTGTTTTACAGAGTCTTTTTATGGTAAATCCCATGAAAGAAGCACTGGATAAAACAATAGAACTGGATCCGGATTACGATTCTGCTTATTTCGTTTTAGGAATTCTTTACAGGGAAGTTCCGGGCTGGCCTTTGAGTATTGGAGATGATAAAAAGAGCGTTGAATATCTCGAAAAAGCCCTCTCTTACCGCCCCAATGATCTTGAATGGAAATATGAACTGGCTTTGAGTTTAATTGAAAATAAAGAAAGAGAAAGAGCCCGGCAGCTTCTTGAAGAAATTGTTAATACTGACCTTGCCCCTGATGCCTCCTTTGAGTGGTTAAGGGCACAGGAACAGGCCAAAAAGTTGCTGGAAGAGGACTTTTAACCATTTCAGAGGAGAACGAGGCAGGAAGTGAAAATAATAAAAACTCATCAATTGGCCATCAGTTTATCTGCTTTTCCGATTTCAAAGGAGTAAGCTGACCTGATGGCCTGATTTTATAATAAAAGGATTTTATTCGGAAAAACCTAATTGTCTGGAAAAGACCCCGGGAGGCTAAAAAATGAAACAGAAACAAGTTACACCGAGTAAAACAAGGATTGAAGAGCGCATTTCACACCTCAGCACTTATAATCTGACCCCGGGAGAGGGCACAACCAGACCAACCTTTTCCAAGCCATATATAGCGGCCAGCGAATATCTTTCGGAAATAATGGCTGGCCTGGATCTCAAAGCTGGAGTTACCTGCCACGGCAATATGATTGCTACCTGGCCTGGAGAGAAAAACCAGCCTGGTATCCTTGTGGGATCCCATATTGATACTGTCCCTCACGGAGGAAATTATGATGGGGTTACAGGGGTAATAGCTGCCATTGAAGCCATTCAGTGCTTAAAGGAAGAAGATTTTAAACCTCTTAAGCCTGTTCATATTGTAATTTTTGCCGAAGAGGAGGGAGCAGCTTTTGGTCACATGTTAGCCGGGAGCAAAGCTTCGGTGGGGAAATTTGACAGGAAAACACTGGCCTCGCTGAAAAACGAAGAGGGAAAAAACTACCTGGAGTGTGCAGAAAATTTTCAGGAATTATTCGGAAAGGCCTCCTTTGATTATATTGAGCCCCAGATGGCCCAAGCAATGCTGGAATTGCATGTAGAACAGAGTGTGGTCCTGGAAGAAAAAAATATCCCCGTAGGAATTGTAACAGAAATAGCAGGTGCCCGAGAGTTCATTTTTTCAATCAGGGGAATGGCCAATCACGCGGGAGCAACTCCAATGCAATTTCGCCAGGATGCCGTAGCCGGACTGGGAGAGGCCATTGTCGGTATTGAGGAAACCGTAAAAAAACATAAATCATCTCGAGCTGTGGCTACTGTGGGGGTAATTTCCTGTTTTCCCGGCGCGCCCAACATTATACCTGGGGAAGCTTCTTTTTCTCTGGATATTCGGGATATTAGGCAAGAATACCTGGAAATACTGGAACGAAATATGCTAGCGGAAATAGAGAAGATTATGGAGAAAAGGAAGCTCTCTCTTGAGGTTAATAGGACCTCCAGTTCAATTCCCGTTCCCCTGGATGAGGAAATAATAGGGTTGCTGGAAAAGGTGGCAGAGGAAAACAATATACCGGCATTGAAAATGCCCAGCGGAGCAGTCCATGATTCAGCAGAAATAGCCCGCTTTATCTCCACTGGTATGATTTTTGTCCCCAGTAAAAATGGGCGAAGTCACTGTCCGGAAGAATATACTTCTGCCGAAGATATCGCCCTGGGCTGCACAATCCTCAAGGAAACAATAATCAGGCTTTCCCTTGACCCTAATTCTTAAGAATGATTAGATTTGGTTTTTTCATCTGGTGGAATAAAACATTTTTTCCAAGCTTTTAAAAATCCAATCTGGGGTAAATAAGGATTAAAGAGTTGATTTCTTTTCCCTGCAGCCGGGGAAAATCAGGTTTGTGGAAATAAAAAAAACCTGATCCAAAAACAGGGCAAAATTTTTATGGGAAAAAATCTAAAAGTTTTTTTCATTCTCTAAAATCCTTTTCAAGAGGAGCTTTTTTGCTTCTCTTTTTTTTGTTCAGCTAAGCTTGTGACTCAAATTTGACTCTGTTGTGATTTCGATGTGACTATAATCTGGTAATATTTGACCTAAAGGGAAGGAAAACGGTAGGAAAGATAGTTTTATTCTTGTTTTTTCCTCTCCCTTCACAAAAAAGTATTGACTGGCTTAAATGAGGGAGTTTTTCAGATTGGTGTTGGTTCCTGGTTTTTGGCTTACTTGGCTTAAAAGGATATAAGGGGAGAGATGTAATGGAAATTAAAGTTAATTTTTTAAAACAATTGGCTGGGATAGTTACCATCTTTACGATTTTTTCTTCAATTATTTTCAGTCAGGCTTCCTTAAGTGCCCCCGGGCAGGAATTAAATTTTGGCCAGGTAAAAGCAGATGAAGTTCAAACCAGAAAGATTATAATTAACTACCACCCCGAATTTGATAACCCGGATAAATTAGAAATCTGGGCCGAGGGGAACTTTTTGTCACCGGAAAAAAACCAACAACTGCCAGCAAATAGAGTTAGGGTCTACATAGCGGATGAAATTTTAACTCTCGAAGAAGACCCCTCTAATTTAATTCAAATAGACACAAAAAACCAAATCCAAATAGTTTTTGAAATTTCCCTAAAGCCCGAAGATCTCCAGGGAGAATATAAGGGGTTGGTTTTCATCAGGGAAACAAGTGCAAAAGGAGAAAAATCTCAACTGAGAAAGATCCCCCTTCGGGTTAAGGTTGAAGCCTGGCTTAATGTTGAAATAGATTTTTCTGGACCACTGGTTTTAAGGCACCCTTTAAATGGAGGTACTCAGGTTTTAACTGAAGTTCCCGGCAAAATAAAAGTAAGCGGAAATATCCCCTGGGAACTTCAGGGTTACCTCGAAGAAAAATTCCTTTTTGATACTTCTTTAAATATCCAGGTTTTTGCTCATCAGGGAAACTTATTTGAAAAAATTCATTCCGATTGGGTTAATTTAGGGGAGGATCCAATCCCTCTGGCCATAGGCGATTCTCCCACTTTGCAACCGGAAAATTATATTGAAGTTGAATTTTCTCTGAGCATTGAAGATTTTACCCGGGTTAGAGGAGGAGCCCACCAGTTCCCCCTTTCGATTATTGCCCAACCTCGCTCTTAGCGCCAACAACTTCACAGCCCCTTTCCCGGGGAGTGAGTTGTTAATATAAATAATTATATCAGGGAGGTGTTAAATGGAAGAGTTACAACGCCCCAAAAAACTTCATTCGGTGTTTTGGCAAAGGGAAAAAACAGGAGGCGGAGAACCACCCAATCCTAAACTGGTCACCAACGATTGAGTGGGGAGCCAATGGTGAAACCGGCCAAAATCCAATGAGGAGGTTTTTTAAAAATGAAAAAAATGTTAATTCTTAGTCTTGTGATGGTGTTTGTCCTGGGTCTTAGCCTTAGTGTAATGGCTGAAGCTCCTGATCCAATTGTTCCCGGAGAAAATGATCCGGAATTTGAAATTGGTAAAGGAATATTCAAAAATTATGAGGGGATCGATAACTTCGCACTTGAAGAAACCGACACTGGTTCAAAATACACTGTTATCTCTGGAGCAAGAACAACCGGTAGCACAGATGAAATATTCGTAGAACAGGGCGACCAGAAGGTAAAGGTAATAATTAACACCGTAGCCAATATTCCCTGTTACTTAGAAATGGAACTGACCGGAAACGCAGGCTATAGCCATGGAATCAGCTTTGGTCCTGAAGCAGAAGCTCTTATGGACAGAAGAGGCGAATCCCACTGGATGCTCTTCCATAGCGATTTCGGCGGATTCCTCAATGAAAACTGGGAATCTGTTGCCCAGGATGATGTAGAAGCCGGAGCCGGGCTTTTCTTACATGCCTGCGATATGTGGGAAGCCCGCATATATGGCAATATTGACCACCGGTTTGAGGTAATAGCTGATCCTTTAAAACACGTAGAATATGAAGAAGAGATCCTTATGGATATGCGCTATACCTTTGACGGTAGCCCCAACTGGGTTGAAAACACTGAAATCGGGGCAGTAACCGTTGGAGATTTCGGTTACCTGGAAGAAAATACTGTCTATATGCAATTTAGAATTCCTTTTGACGACATTCCTGCAGGTCAATACGAAGGCGACATTACCTTTAAAGCCTATTCTATCTAAATACTAGGCTTGATAAACTGAGAATTAAAATTAAGGGGCTGATGTTTAATGCATCAGCCCCTAAAAATAGAAGCGGAGGGATGGTCGTGATGGCCAAAATGGGAAAAATTTTAATGATGTTTTTTTTACTCTTTGGATTTGTTATTACCACAGAAGCCAGCATTAAGGTTGATCCTTCCCGCGTAATTTTCCACATGGAACAGGGCCAAAGAAAAACAGGGTCAATTCAGGTTTACAATAACTCCAACCGGGAACTTGACCTTATTGCTGTTCTTTATGATTGGGAGCTGGATGAAGCAGATAATCTGGTTAATTACGAAAGCGGAACTCTTGAACATAGCCTTGATGATTTAATTCGGTTTAATCCCCGGCAATTCACCCTGGGACCAGGTGAATCCCAGCTGGTTAGGTTTACAATAACTTTTCCGGAAGAAGAAAACCCTTTTGAAAGAAGAGGAATAATATTTTTTGAGCATGAGGACCCTCTTGATGAAGAAGATGTAATGGGAGCCCAGCTCCGAACAATGATCGGAACAACTGTTTATGCTCTGCCTGAAATTTATGAAATTTCTCTTTATTATCTCGAAGGTTTGGTCCATGAGAGTGAAGATGGAACCTTCTGGGGTGCATTTCTTTTAGGCAATAATTCTCCAGTTCACACTCGGTTAGAAGTTGATTACAATATTATTAATCATCGCGGCGCGGTCATTGAGGAAGGGCGTTCCGAAGAGAAGGTTATCCTGCCTCAGGACGTTCGGGGAATTTATTTCCCTCTGGAAGAAGATTTCGAACCGGGAAATTATCAACTACTATTCGATATCAACCTGGTAGGAATTGATTTTACTATTTCCGAATCTATTTCGTTCGAAATTGAGTGATAAAAATGGAACCCATTTTTCTGGATAAACTCCAAAAGCAACCGAAAAAAAGGTTCCCAGTTAATTTCTTTTTAATTTTATTAATATTGCTTGCCCTGGGTTTTCCTGTGAAAGGAGCCCACTTTGAAGATGTTAGCTTCGTAACCCTGGAAATTAAAAAGAATGATTATGTTTTCCAGACAGAGGAATTCTTTGAAATTATAGACCTTTTTGATTATATCCTGATCCCTGTTAATCAGCTTTCCGTTTTTTTACCGATTGAGTTGAACTTTGCCAGAGAAAATGAAACCCTGGAAATAACTCACAAAACCTCCGGTACTTCGGGTAAAGTGGATTTCAAAAAGGGCTTATATTCAGAGTTTCCAGATCTAAAAACCAAAACACCCATTTTATATGAAGGAGACTTTTTTGTAGCACCTGAATTTTTGGAGAAAATAACGGGAAAAAGTTTGGAATGGAATTCAAGAAGGCAGGAACTTTATGTTCATGTTGACTGGGAAATTCCTGAAACAGAAAAAGGAAGAGCAGAAGAACCAGGGGAACGTGACCGACCTCATGAACTGGAAACCCTTGAGTTAAAACCAACCCACTACGGCCGGGATATTTCCCTGGGATCAATCCATTATAAAATAACTGGAGAAGGGCGCTGGGATAAGGATGGTGATTTTAGTTCCCATTCCCGGCAGGAGGTGTACCTCCACGGTAGGTTTCATGATTGGGCGGTTTCATTAGGATTTTCTTCCAGGTTAAACTTTTTAGAAAAGGGAATAGAAAGCCACCTATCAGTCCCTTTAATCAGGGCCCTTTATCTTGATGAATACCGCATTGTTATTGGTGATTCCAGGGTAGAATTCCCTTTAACCGTGGGAAATAAAAACCTGCGGGGAATTCTTTACAGTAACCCCGCTTTTTTAACCAGAAAAGACACCCCCAGGGTGAAGGTTACCGGTGAAGCCAGGGAAGACGAATGGGTATATTTACTGGTTAATGGAGAAAAGACCAGTAAAAAATATATGGCAGAAGATGGCCGTTATTCCTTTGCAAACGTTCCGTTGATAAACAAAAGAACAAACCTTATTCAAATAATCAGGGAAAGACCCGATGGAGAACTGATTGAAGAAAGACGGGAGATCGGAGGACATGTTAGGATCCTCGAAGAGGGAATCAGCGAGGTTAAATTTGTTGCGGGTAGTTATCAAAGAAGCAATGAAGAGGAAAGCCAGGGAAGGTTAATCGGCTTGCAGTTGAATGAAGCGTTGGATAAACGCAGCTCTTTCAACCTGGAATTGTTAGGCCGAGAGGTCCTGACTCAAGACAGTTGGGAGCCATTTGAACTCGGGGGAATAGCTGGTTTTTCTCTACAACCTTTGCAGTCCCTAATCCTTACCGGAGATTTTTTATTCGGTGGAGAAGTTGAAAATTTAAAAGGAGGCTTTGCCAGTTCCCTTATTTATACCCTTTCCCGTGGTTATTTAAGTTCTTCCTATAGGTATATCCCCCACGAAATAACCGAGATTGTAGATAAAAATGCTGGAAAACAATTGCAGGTGGCCGGGGAATATGATTTTTCTCCCAGGTGGAGTTCTTTTTTCCAGGGTAATTATCAAGAATCAATTGGAACTATGCTTTTTTATTCAATAACACAAGGCCAACTTGGATTTTCCTACAGAGATGTCTGGGATGGAACAACTACTGTTTCCGGAATTCTGGGAACAGGCCAGCGGGATCTGGAAACGGGTCAGGACCAACTTACAAGAGCTGATTTTGATAAATACGGCCTTAATATAAGCAGGCAGAGAAGGACAGAAGTTTTCTCTTCAAGGACAAATTTGAATTATACCAAAACTGATTTTGATTTCCAGCAAGCTTCTTCCCATTCAGAACAGAGATTGGAATTAACCAGTAATATATCCCGGAGAATCGGGGAAACCGTTCGTTTAACTAATAACCTTGATCTTTCCTTGTTCTGGCTGGAAAAAGAACTGATCCAGGGAGAAGGAGAAATTAATTCGGGTTTTAGATGGAATCCAACCCTGAATACATTCGTCAGAGGAACTGGTTCCGCACTGTTCCAGGTGGGAAACAACCTGCCCGCTGGCTTTAACCTAAGAGAATCAAAAGCAAGTTTTTCCTTGCGAAGATTTTTGCGAAGAACCGGTTCTTCTTTTGGGGTTGAAGGAAGCTACAATTTTCTCCATTACATTGAGGATTCCTATTTCACCCTGGGATTTGACCTGGCTCATCAATGGCAGGATGAAAAATATACTGCCGGGTTAAATTTCACAGCCAAGTCCCCCGTTGAAAGAAGAGAGACCTATCAACTCGCCGCAGGATTGGAATTTGGCTGGAGACTTCCTTCAGAAGCCTTAATAGAATTTCAGGCGCAGAGAATTTACCAAAATCTTTTTGAGGAACAACCGGAACATTCGGTTTCTGTTTCCATTAACCATGCTCTGGGTTTTTCGGGGAAAGAAATCTTTGGCCAGAGCTACTCCTCCAGAGGCACCCACCAGCCCACAATCGCAGGAATTGTCTACCTGGATAAAAACCAGACCGGGGAATTTAATGAAGGGGATCCCGTTCTAGAAAATATTCCCATGGCTCTCGGAGGCAGAAGGACAGAAACGGATGGAAGCGGAGAATTTAAATTTGAGCGGGTTAAACCCGGTGTCTACCCCTTACATTTTGATCTTGGTTCCTTGCTTGCAGATTATTCGGTAATTACCGAGGAGAAGATCGTGGAAATCAGGGGGAACGAAAATCTATTTTTCTATTTTGGTTTAACCCTGAATGGATCTATTTCCGGCCGGGTATTTATGGACAGAAATGCTTCAGGGACCTTCGATGAGGGAGATGAGCCCTTATCCTGGGTTGCTTTAGAACTGGCCACAACTGGAGAAAATGCTTATTCAAGAAGTAATGGCGAGTTTTATTTTGAAAATGTTCCCCTGGGCAAGCATGAAATAAAAGTTTCAACAGAGGGGCTTCCACCCAATACCGTGCCTAAAGAGGATAGCATCACTGTTGAAATAGCCCGGGAAGACCTGGAAAAAGGAGAGATATTGATCCCAATTCGGTACAGGGTTGATAATTAAAAATTCTTAAAACTTTGCTTTCCCTCACCCCATCCCTCATAGATATACCCTGCTCTTTGTTGCAGGGTATATCTTTTTTTGTCTGTCTTTGACTGTTTAGAGTTTATTATGGTAAGATAACTTTGTACTAATAAAACTTTACTCGGAAGAACTGTTTTAGATTAATTAACTTTTCCTTGGATTGGAGTTGGTTGTAATGGCTACTGAAAAGGTAATAACCGCCTGCCCCAGAGACTGTCAGGATTGTTGTTCTCTTGAGGTTGAAGTTCAGGAGGGAAAAATAATCCGGGTTGATGGGGATAAAAATCACCCGGTAACCAGGGGATTTGCCTGTCCCAGGGGGCGTTCTTACCCGGAACTCGTTTACAGTTCAGAAAGAATTTTGAAACCATTGTTAAAAAAAGAAGGTAACTGGGAAGAAATTTCCTGGAAAGAAGCTCTGGACCTGATAGAAAAAAAAATAAGAGGGTATCTAGAAACCTATGGACCAGAATCAATTTTCAATTACCACTACAGCGGTTCAGAATCCATAACCAAAAAAGTTACCATGCGTCTCTTTGACCGGCTTGGAGCAACAGGGGTAACCGGGGATCTTTGCATGCAGGCCGGCGTTTCAGCCCAAAAATATGATTTTGGCGGCCTGGAGCAAAGTGATTTAACTGACCTCCCCAATGCCCGCGGTTGCGTTGTCTGGGGCAGAAACGTTCGGGTAACTCATCCTCACGCCCTTCCTTTTATCCGGGAGGGAAGGGACAAGGGAATGAGCCTGGCTACAATAAATCCCCTTTCCACCGGGATCGAGGATATTTCCGATTTAATCATTCGACCAAAGCCGGGAACCGATGCAGCCCTGGCCCTTGGTACAGCCAATTACCTGATCCAAAAAGAACTTATTGATAGAGATTTTATTTTTGAACATATTCACGGTTTTGAAGCCTTCCGAGAGGCAGCTGAAGAGTACGACCTGGAGAAAACAAGTGCAATCACTGGAGTAGAAGAAGAGAATATAGTTAAACTGGCCTGGTTTTACAAAAATCATAAACCAGTAACCACCCTTTTGGGTTATGGTTTAACGAGATATAGAGGTGGGGGAAATATCATCCGGGCCATTGACGCCCTGGCGGCGATCACTGGAAATATCGGGGAAGCAGGGGCCGGTGTTTCCTATTGTTCTGACCGTTTCTGGTTTTTGGGAAAACACCTCCAGGGCCAAACCAATCCCTACCGCAGGAATTTAGATATGGCCAACCTGGCCGAGGAAATCCAAAATTCGAAAAACCCTCCTTTGAAAATGGGCTTTATTAACGCCGCAAACCCGGTGGTAAATGTCCCGGATACCGATGAAATGCAAAAAGCCCTGCAGGGACTTGATTTTCTGGTAGTTGTAGACCTTTTCCTGACCGATACTGCAAAAGAAGCAGATCTGTTCCTCCCCTGTACTTCATTTTTCGAGGAGGAGGGGGTTCGAGTAAGTTCCTGGAGTCCCTGGGTTTTCTACTGCCCCAAAATTATTGAACCCCTGGGTGAAGCCCGGCCCGACGAAGAGATCATGATTGAACTGGCTAAAAGACTTAGAATTAAAGATTTTCCCTGGTTAAATAGAAAAGAACTATTAGAATGGGCCGCAGAACCCCTGGAAGAGATAGGATTAAACCTGGAAGAGCTCAGAGAAAAAGGACATATCCTGCCTAGTAACCATAACCCGATTGCCTGGGAAGGTCGTCATTTTAAAACACCCTCTCGCCGAATTGAACTGTTTTCAAAGAAGGCCAAAGAAGAAGGAAATTCTCCAGTTGCCAATTATTTACCACCCCTGGGCGATAACTACGAATTGCCTTTCCAGCTTATTTCTGCTCATTCCCAGTACCGCATCCATTCTCAGTTTCAGGTTACTCCTTATATTAAGAAGCTAAACCCGGAACCAAGGGTAATTATTAATCCAGACATTGCTGAAAAAAGAGGACTTGAAGAAGAAGATCTTGCTGTAATTTTCAACGACAGGGGAGAAATAACTGCCCGGGTAGAAATTGATAACCGGATCCGCCCGGGTGTTATCCAGGTGGAATCCGGCTGGGATATAAGCAGCGGAGCCTGCGTGAATTCTCTATTGCCGCCCCATAAAACTGAAATGGGCGATTGTGGGGCCCTTTATGATGTCAGGGCCGATATAAAGAAAAAGGAATAAAAAAAAGCCTCTGTAACCGGTTCTCCCGGCCAGGGGCTTTTTAATTGGTTTTAATATTTTCTCAAAAGACTGATTAATTTCCCGAGAATGGTAACCTCGCGGGTATAAATAGGATCCATGGAGGCATTTTCCGGTTGCAGGCGGAAAGAATCGTTTTCTTTATAGAATCTTTTCAGAGTGGCTTCATCTCCCAAAAGGGCTGCAACTATATCCCCATTTTCAGCGTTTTGCTGTTTGCGAATTATCGCCAGGTCGCCGTTGTAAATGCCGGCTTCAATCATGCTGTCTCCCTGGACCCGTAAAACAAAATGTTCGCCTCCTCCTGTAACGAGATCAAGAGGTAGAGGAAGGGTATCTTCAATATTTTCCTGCGCCAAGATGGGCTGGCCTGCAGTAATACTCCCAACAAGGGGGACATGGACAATTTCTCTATCGCCATATATACTCTCCTGCTGAGTGGGATATTCTTCTTTAATCAGGCCAATGGTTCTGGGTTGAGCGGGATTTTTTTGGATATAACCAAATTTTTGCAATCTTTCAAGGTGGTTATGAACGGTAGAAGGGGAACGAAGCCCAACGGCTTTCCCAATTTCTCGAACAGAAGGGGGATAACCTTTTTCTTTAATATTTTTACGAATGAATTCGAGGATTTCAACCTGGCGGGGACCAAGTTTTTTCTTGGTAGCCTTTTTATCCAAGACAAGCACCTCCTTTTCCCATATTATACCACAGGAAAAAACCCTATGCAAACCTTTGTTCCAAAAACATTTGTTTGGTTTAATTTTTTTTCTTAAAATTTTGTGAAATTCGTTAATTCTGTGGGAGAACACTTTTATTGCAATTTCTGGGGGCTAACCCTCGCAAAGGTATAAAACCATTAACCAGGACTTCCAATGGCCTTAAAATGACTCTGAGGAGGTCATTTTATTCCTTCCTTGCAGAGAAGTATCCAAAAATAAAAAGGGACTTTAGATTTTCCGATTTCCATCCCCGAAAAAATAAGAAGGAAAAAATAAAAACATTTGTTCTAAAAACACTTGTTCTCCGAACATTTGTATGGTATAATTTAAAATAGTTAAAGGATAATTTGAAAAAAGCAAGGAGGGGATCGAATGCGTTGGCGTTACCCGTTTATTGTTCTGGTCCTGGCCCTGATTTTTATAGCTCTCTTTACAATTTTTGCTCATAGCGAGGAACCAGTTAGGTTTGCAACTGTTACAGTCAGGTCAGGGGATACACTCTGGAGCCTGGCCCGGGAACACGGAAACCCGGAAACAGATCCGAGAAATACCGTTTACGAAATGCGCCAGATCAACAACCTGGAGAGCCCCCAAATTTATCCCGGGCAAAAATTACAAATTCCAGTAACCAACTAAGCAAGAATAAAACAGAAGATAGAAGAACATAAATTTCTAGGTGATCCAGGTAAGCAAATTATAAAACCCAAACTTTTTAAAGTTAAAAGCCAACCGATAGGGATTTGAAAAATCCAACCCCATCGTTTGGCTTATTTTTTTAGCCAGAAGCAAATTAAAGGAAGGCCAATCAGAAAAGTTGGGGGTATAAAATTAATTTTGGAAATTTTGCAGGAGAATTGGTTGTTTTGTAGTAATTTAACTATAAGATTTCGCAAAATTATTATTTTGCGAAATTAATTCAAGCCAAAAAGGAGTTTTCAAAATGAATTTCGACCGGGCCCTGGAGTTCTATCTCAAGTATTTACAGACCGAACTGGGATATTCTCTCCTTACTGTCAAAGAATACAAAAGCGACCTCAAACTTTTTTCCCGTTACCTTCGCCAGAAAAAAAATTTAAAGGACCCCCAACCCCTTTCGGTCTCCTCTATCGATAAATTTGACCTGGGGGATTTTCTGGCCGATCTTATTCTGGAAAGAAATAATGATCCAAAAACTCGCAACCGAAAATTATTCGCCCTCCGTTCTTTTTTTCTATTTCTGGTTCGCCAGGAAGTACTTTCTGATGACCCCACCCGAGCTTTCCGTTCATCCAAAATCAGGACCTCTGCCGAGCCCATATACCTTCGCCTGCCCCAGGCAAGGGTATATATGGATACCATCTCCCGTTCGGGGCTTAAAACAGCTATTAGGGACCTTGCCATTATGAAACTTTTCCTTTACTGTGGTCTTCGCCTGAGCGAACTTGTAAATCTTGACCTTAAAGATTTGCAATTAACGGATGAACCTTCAATAAAAGTTATTGGTAAAGGAAACAAAGAAAGACGTGTTCCCCTACATGGCGAAGTTGCAACTACCTTAAAAGAATATCTTCCCTGGCGAAATGAACTTAAACCGAAAGGAAATGATGCCAACGCCCTTTTCTTGTCCCTGCGAAAACGCCGCATCAATCCCCGCACCATCCAGGTCATGGTAAAAAAATATGCCAAAAAATCCGGGCTGGATAATGCCGGTGAAATTACTCCTCACAAACTCCGGCACACTTTTGCCTCTCTTCTTTATAAAGAAACAAAAGATTTAAGGGTCCTCCAGGAACTTTTAGGCCACAGCAGTGTTTCAACAACCCAGATTTACACCCACACCGATCCTGAACAGCGCCGGAAAACAGTAGATCAGATGCCCAAACTATAAAAGAAAAATATTGACAGAAATCCAAATTTCGGTGATAATAATACCAAGGCGGTGCACAAGTTGTGCACATTATTTTGAGCATTCAAAGGAGTGTCTAATTTGGGAGAATTTGAAAACCGGATTGAAAATTTTGACCAGGTTTACCGTAATTACAAAGAAACCGGCACTTATTTTTATCTTCAGGAAGTAGAGAAGCTTAACGGGGCTCGAGTTCAGATTAGCGGCAAGGAATATGTAATGTTTTCCTCATACAGTTACCTCGGGCTTTTACAGCATCCTGAAATTGATGCGTTTGCAAAAGAAGCTGTAGATCGTTTTGGCACCGGGACCCATGGAGTAAGAGTTCTGGCTGGAACCACTTCCCTTCATGTTGAACTGGAAAAGAAAATTGCAGATTTTATGAAGGTTGAAGATTCGATTGCCTATAGCAGCGGCTTTATAGCCAATGTTGCTTCCATTGCCTCGCTTCTGGGCCGTCATGACATTGTAATAACTGACAAGTTATGTCATGCCAGTATAGTTGACGGGTGCCTTCTTGCCCAGGCCAAATTTCAAAGGTTCAAACATAATGATCTTAAGGATTTAGAAAATCAGCTTATCCGGGCAGAAAAAGATGGCTGCAAAGGAAAACTGGTTATCGTTGACGCTGTGTACAGCATGGATGGTGATGTTTGTCCCCTTCCAGAAACCCTGGAAATTTGTAATAAGTACGATGCCTGGCTTATGGTTGATGAAGCTCATTCTCTTGGGGTTTTGGGTGAAACCGGCCGGGGTCTTGCTGAATATTTTGGAATGGATCCGCGGGAAATTCACCTGTACAGCGGGTCACTTTCCAAAACAATACCTGCAGTTGGGGGTTATGTTGCTGGGGATAAAAAAACCATTAATTATTTTCGCCATAACGCTCGGGGCTTTGTTTTCTCTGCAGCCCTCCCCCCTGCTGCTGTTGCTGCCGCCATTAAATCTTTTGAAATAATTGACACGGAAAGGTGGCGCCTGAAGCAGGTTCGAGAAAATATCGATTACTTTATTAAAAACCTGAACCAGATGGGCTTTGATACACTGAATACTCAGAGTTGCGTAATTCCTATAATAATTGGCCAGGAAGAGCCCACCCTTCAACTTACGGGCCTATTACATCGGGACGGGATGTTTGTCTCCCCCATCCTGCCTCCCGCGGTTCCGGTAAATACCTGCCGCCTGCGGGCCAATGTCATTGCTTCTCATACAAAAGAAGACCTTGATTTCGCCCTTAATCTCCTGGAGAAGCACGGAAAAGCCCTGGGAATTATCGGAGGAGAAAATAGTGCAAGCTATTCAGTTTAAGGGGTCAATTCCCCGTTATGCTTTTTCAATGGCCCTGGGTAAATTAACTAAGAGTGCTTTTTTTAATTCTTTTTCCAATATTCAGCTGGAAAACCTCCCCCCTCCCTCCTTTCCCAACGGAGAATGGGTGGAGGTTAATCCCTATTACGGTGGAATCTGTGGTAGTGATATGGGTTTGATTTTACTCCACGATTCTCCATATACTTCTCCTTTTGTCTCTTTTCCCTTCGTTATCGGCCATGAAAACTGTGGGACCATTTCCAGGGTTGGGTCTGAAGTAAAAAACCTGAAAGAAGGAATGCGAGTTGTGGTCGATCCCCTGCTCCCCTGCCGGACCAGGGGAATTAAAAACATCTGTCCTGCCTGCCAGGCCGGAAATGAATCTCGGTGTATCAATTTTTCCAGGGGAAATCTTTCCCCTGGTTTAATGACTGGAACCTGTCGAGATACCGGGGGCAGCTGGAGTGAAGCATTTATAGCCCATGAAAGCCAGGTTATAACCCTCCCCGACGAAATTTCCTTTGAACAGGGAGCCCTTCTGGACTCTTTTGCTTCTGCATTACATCCTGCTGCCCGTAATTTTCCCCGAAAAGAAACGGATCGAGTCCTGATTATTGGGTCAGGACCCGTTGGAATATGCTTAGTCTATGCCCTGCGGGCTCTTGATTATCAGGGGGAAATCACCATTTTAGCAAAATATGATTTCCAGGCCAGAGCTGCCCGACTTGCCGGGGCGGATACGGTAATTTTTTCCGGGCCAGGTACTCCCCAACAGGTTGCAGACCACTTCGGTCTGGAAATGTTAAAACCTTTAATGGGGAAAAATATCCCTCTGGGTGGTGTAAATTTAGTCTTTGATTGTGTTGGCAATTCCCGCAGTATTAAAGACGGCCTTTACTGGACCGCACCCGGGGGTGATTTAGTTCTTGTAGGCCTGGCTTCTTTTCCCAAAGGAGTTGACTGGACCCCTATCTGGCTGAAAGAATTAAATATTAAGGGAATTTTTGCCTACAGTTCAGAAAAGTACATGGGGAAACAGCTATCAACTTATCAACTTGCCCTTAATTTAATCTGTGATAAAGGAATTGACCTTGCCCCTCTGCTTACCCATACCTTTTCTCTTAATGAATACAAAGAAGCTATTAGGGCAAATCTGAATAAAAAAGAAAACGGCATAATTAAAAGCGCTTTTAAGATTAGATAAAAAGAAAAAGCCCGCAAAGGGCTTTTTTCATTTGGAAATACTGGCCTCAAATTAAACTGCTAAATAAATCCCCAAAGGGAACCTTATTATCAGAGATTAAATAAAAATGAAATTATAATAATTCCAGCCAGGGTCCAGACATAATAGGAGAAAAACCGAAATTTTGCCCGATAAAGCAGGGTAATTACAATATACAGGGCAAAAATCCCTACAACAGCTGCAACCACAAAACCAATTACCAGGGCAAACCAGTCAAGATTTGCGATTCCAGAACTGAAATGAATTTCCAGTCCATGCAAAAAAGCTGCTCCCAGGATAGTTGGAATGGCAATAAAAAAGCTGAATTCGGCAGCCCAGCGTCTTTTTAGCCCTACCAAAAGCGCAGCAACAATGGTAATTCCGCTCCGGCTAATTCCGGGTAGTAAAGCCACTGCCTGGGCCAGGCCAATAATAAGGGCCATCCACAGAGCGAAATCGCGCAATCCCCTGGGTCTGCGGGGTAAAACATCTGTAACCCAGAGTAAAATACCTGTTGTAATCAGAGTGAAAGCGATAAATATAGGTTGGGCAAAAGCCCTTTCAAACTGGTTTTTCAGGGGAAACCCAACAAGGCCTGTTACCAAAACAGAAAAAAGCCCCAGCCCCATTAATTTAAGGTGCAGGGTTTCTTTTAAGGAAATATTTCCTTTCCGCCAGTTCTGGAAATCCTTCCAGGTATCCCGAAACAATTGCCACAGGCTTTTTCTGAATACAAAAATTATAGAAACAACAGTTCCCACATGCACAACCAGGTCAAAAGCAATCATTTCAGGAGATTCCGGGAGAGAAAAACCTGCTCCCCTGTTTAATAACCAGTGTTGGACCAAAACCAGGTGGCTGGTCGAACTAACTGGAAAAAACATAAAAATTCCCTGGATAATTCCCAGGAGAATAGCTTCCCATACTGCCATCTTTGTTGCCTCCAACCAAAAAGGAATTATTAAAATAAATCGGCCCGCCTGAGCAGGCCGATTTATTATCTTTCCTGCTGTTTTTTAACCAAGCAGGGTTTCGAAATCGTCTTCGTGTTCTACTTCTTCCTGCATAATGTGGCGGATTACGTGGAAGGTAATCGGGTCTTTAATATCGGTCTTTAATTTTTCCATAATTTCTTCGTATACTTTAATTGCACACTGCTCGGCTTCGATTCCTGCCTCGAGGAAAGCCTTACAATCGGTGGGGTCTTCAGGGAGGTTCACAGTTTTGCAGTTAGCCATAGCTTTAAGCTGGTCGAATTCCCTGATTACTTCGCCACCGAGCTGACCGATTCTCTCGGCAAGTTCCTCGGCATGCTCAAGTTCTTCGTCAGCAATTTCACTGAATTTGCTGGCGACAGCTTCTCTATTTATACCCTCTGCAATTTCAGCAGCGGTTTTATAATAGAAGAATGCCAGCCATTCATCAGCGTACGCCTTATTCAAATCCTCGATCAACTCATCCACTTTTGGTCCTACCATTTTTCTTGCATATTCACCCATTAAGTATCTACCTCCTATTTATATAGTTTATTATTTTGGGTTAAAAACCTATGTCTTGTTCGCCTTCCCAGAGCCCATGAATGTTACAATAACTAACTGCCATTAACTTACCGGGCTTTTCGAGAGTAATGGTTGTTTTTACCGAAGGCTCACATTTCGCTGGCCCGGTGTCAGGACCCTGAACCGATTCCCCGTGCGCTTCAAAATGAAAAGACCCCAGGTGATAGGTAAACTTATCACCTTCTGGCTGGAAAAATAATTTTATCCAGCTAATATGGTGCTCAGTTGTATGGGGGTGGGGAATTTCAGCGCCCACCGCAAGATGGACGTCAAATGGTTTGCCTTTTTCAGGCTGGTCCTCGATTTTGATTACGGGAACGTGTTTTTCGTTCTTCCAATCAGCCGTTTGTATATAATTGCCGATGGTTCCCATTAAATCACCCCTCCTTTCGGAATCTATATACTATTTCTATTTACAAAAAGGTTTTCCTTCCTAAATTAGAATAATTATTTTTCTAACTTTTCTCTTTTTCCCAGAAAGGTAGAATAATGGTTATTATAGGTAAAAGCCAGTTCATAAAAGCAAAGGGCAGGTAAGCAAGAACGTCTACCCCCAGGACACTAACCACAAGCAAAGCATTTATGTTCCAGGGAATCAGCGGAGAAAAAACAAGGCCTGTGTCAGCGAGGGTTCTCCCCAAAAGGGGTAGAGCCTTTTTTTCTTTAAAAACCGGGAAAAAGGTATGCCCGGGTAATAAAACAGCCAGCAGTTGATTGCAACCTACCATGGCAACAAAAATTCCTGATAATCCTGTATAAAAGACGAGTCCGGTAAGACGTTGCACCTTTTTCATCAGACTTTGTAAAACCAGGGAAAAAACGCCCAACCCCTCCAGGATTCCCGCCAGGCAGGAGGCCAGCATAATCAGGGCTAGTAAATCCAGCAGGCTGAGAATCCCTCCCCGGGAAAACAATTGGTCCAGGAAAGGCTCTCCGGTAGCAAGGGTTAAACCATCATACATACTTTCCAGGATCCCGATAACCTCACCCGGGAGAATAATAAATCCCAATATGAGGCTGAGGATAAGGCCTGCAGCCAGGTTGGGTAAGGTTGGGAGCCGAAACAGTGCCGCGACAATGATAAATACCGGCGGCAGCAGGGCCCAGGGGGTTACAGAGAAGTTTTCCGCAACAAAAGTCAATAACTCAGTTCCTGCAGATCCCAGATAGTCAGTATCATCACTCAAATTTCTTCCCAGCCAGAAATAAAGCCCCCCGGAAATAAAAAAAGCAGGAACTGTAGTCAAAACCATTTTACCAAGAAGATCTCGAATGGAAATCCTGGCAGTGTGAGCTGTAAAAATGGCGATGGCTGAAACCGGAGAAAAACGATCCCCAAAATAAGACCCGGAAACAATTGCTCCTGCAACAATAGGCAGGGGCAGGCCCAGGCTGCTTCCAATACTGAAAAGAGCCAAACCCATGGTACTTATCGTCCCAAATCCGGTTCCCATTGCCAGGGAAACTATCGAGCACAGTAAAAAAGAAATAAGGTAAAAAAACCGGGGACTGATTAAATCCAAACCAAAAAAAACCATTGTTGGAATGGTCCCCATATACATCCAGACCCCAATCAGGGCCCCAATCAGCATCAGAATGAGAACAATAGGCCCTGATTTTTGTAATCCTTTTAAGATCATTTCTTCAACTTTGATCCAGTCTCCACCCCATATTACCGCCAGAAAAGCCGTAATAATTAACTGGAAAAGAATGGGCAGGTGAAGAGGTAGCCCCAGAAGGCCAAACCCTACAAAAACAAGAACTGCCATTATGATTAGAATTAAGATTGCTTTTCTTAAGCTAATTGCAGGCATAACGGCCCCCTAAAAAAGCCATGAAATATTGTAATTTTTACTCTCTGGGATCATATTTTTTTTCGGATTTTATTGCGATACCGGTGAAATAAAACAATCCCCCAAAAATTACTATCAAGCCAAAAAGCAACATCAAAATGGCATCAAATGGCATGTCCTTCCCTCCTATTTAATCTGAAGGCCGATCAAGAAAATCTGGACGGGATGCTTTTTTCCGGGCAAAGATAAATGCAACCGGAATTAAAACAAGGACAACGGCCCAACCACCAAAGAGAAGACTGGTTGTTGGGTAATCACGGTACGGTACCACCAATCTTTCACTCAAGCTTAGAATAATGGAAATTCCAAGAATTAAAGGGGTGACATATTTTATCATTATATCCCACCAGACGCCTACCTGAACGTCAGAAACAGGGTTAATAAATTTCCGCATTTTATCAGCCTTGTAGACCCAACCAATGAAAATGCATTCCAAAAGCCCCACAACTGCCAGGCCAAAATTATTAACAAAATGATCGACAATATCCAGCCACCAGAGGCCGGCGCCAGTTGAAAAAACAAGACCCAAAAGAAAACCGAATAGACAGACCAGAGAAACCAAGATAGACCTATTTACCTTAAATTTGTCGTCGAGACTCGTAATAACCGATTCCGCAAGAGAAAAAGCAGAATCGATTCCCAGTGTAAGCAGGGTCAGGAAAAAAATAAATCCAAAGAAAGCTGCTCCGAATGGAAGAAGAGAAATTGCCTCGGGATAAGCAATAAAAGCCAGCCCAATTCCTTCTTCAACGACGCTTTCAACGCCCACATTTTGCACTCCAGCCATGTAACCCAGAGTTCCAAAAACCGCAAATCCCGCAAGGAAACTTATCCCAGCATCTGCAAGGGCAGTAATAATAGCATTGTTATTGATGTCACTGCTGCGGGGCAAATAGGAAGCATAGGCAATCATCACTCCAAAACCCAGACTCAGGGTAAAAAATACCTGGGAATAAGCTGCAACCCAGACATTATAATCCAGCAGAGCGGAAAAATCTGGCTGCAGGTAATAATTAAGGCCTTCAATTGCCCCCGGAAGAGTAACTGCTCTTGCACTTAGGATCAACAGCAGAATAATCGGCAGCGGAACAGTTACCAGAACAACCTTGCCTAAAAATTGCACCCCTCTGTGCAGAATAAACCAGATTACAAACCAGGTTAAAAGCAGTCCAATCATAACCGGAACACTGATAGGGCCAAATTGCAGGGGCCCATCTGTTGAATTTAAAATATCTCTATAGAAAAATTCAAGGACCTTGCCATCCCAGGCTACTGAAAGGGCAGCATAAATATAGTTCCAGGTCCAGGCCATTATAACCGCATAATAGGACATTATAATAAAACCAATAAAAACAGCCCACCAGCCCAAACCTTCCCAGATTTTTTTTATCCTGGCAATTGCGCCGGGGGCACCAGCCTGCATTTTTTGGCCAAGCCCATATTCTAAAATAAGCAAGGGTATCCCGGCTGTGAAGAGGGCGATAAAAAAAGGAATTAAAAAAGCTCCTCCTCCATTTTGATATGCTATGTAAGGAAATCGCCAGGCATTACCCAGTCCTGCAGCGGACCCTATTGCGGCAAAAACAAAGGCAGGTCTATTCAACCAGCGCTCCCTTTTTATGGCCATATTTACACCATCCTTTCCGGGGAAACGGATTTGTTTCTGTCAATATATTTCTGCACCTGTTATTATTTACCTGCTTGAGGACTGGCAAAGCTGACCCAGCAGTTCTTTTATTATTTTAAAATCGTCTCCAGCCCCTTTAAAACCAACGAAATTTTCATCACCCCAGAGATTCTCCACCTTGCTATCCCCTATTCCCTTTTTCATAACTTCCAAAAGATCAATTTCTTCTTCGTAGGCGGGGTTTTGAACCAGCCTGATACTGATATCTTCCCCTTCCTGGGAAAAAACCATTGCGATATCAGCACCCAGTTCGATCAACATCATGGCAACATAATAAACATAATCGGGGCTGGTCCTGGTAAAAACCAGGAGTTTATCTTTTAACCAGAACAGCTCGGCATCAATAGCAGCTTTAAGTTTGGTTTCCCGGGAGAGTTTGCGGCTAATCCTGAGGACTTCCAGGGCTTTTTTAAAATTAATTGAACCTTCTTCTAAAATTTCCCCGAGAATAATAATTGTTTCGTTTTTGGCCTTTTCTAAATAAATGGTATCCCCAAGAATTCCCGCTGACAGGGCCAGGGCGATATTTTCATCTATGGGAAATTCCATTTCCTGCAACACCCGATAAACCATCTGACAGGTGGAATCAACTTTTTCATGGTAATAAGCTTCTGCGCCTTCTAAAAGCTTATTGTTGGAGTGATGGTCAATTACGGCATATTTGCCCAGTTGAATATCTGGAAGTTGCTGCATATCTGCGGTATCGGCAATTACAATTTTCTCTTCACTCAGATCAAGGGGACCATAGTCCACTTCGAAACCAATTTCATCCATTAATTCCTGTCCGTGCTCAGAAACACTTTTGGGAACCACAATATAGCCGCCGGTAAGGCGACTTAAAACATAACCGGCTCCCAGGGCGTCTGCATCCGAGTCATCATGAATTAAAATAGCTGGCTTTTTATCACTTATTTCCCGGATAAATTTAATAAATTCTTTCATGTTGTTATCCTCCTGTTCTTTACTCAAGAGAAGGGAATTACTTCTTTCCTGACGAAATATTTATTTTGAGGTGATAAAATGGACAAAAAAGAAGTCGCTGCATTGCTTAAGGAAATAGCTTTATTCATGGAAATTCAGGAAGAAGAACCCTTCCGGGCCCAGTCTTACCAGAGGGCAGCCCGGGCCCTTGACGATTCAGAAGAAGACTTAGATACATTAATTCAAGAAAATAAACTCCAAACCCTGCCAGGTATTGGAGATAATTTGGAGAAAAAAATTAAAGAAATTTATTCCACAGGAACCCATCCCCTCCACCAGGAGTTAAAAAACCAGGTTCCTGAGGGTCTTCTGGAAATTCTTAAAATTCCCGGCCTTGGAGTTAAAAAAGTTAAGGTTCTTTTCAGAGAACTGGGAATTTCCAACCTCGGAGAACTGGCTTACGCCTGCGAGGAAAACAGATTGATAGAAATCCCGGGTTTTGGAAAAAAAACACAGGATAAAATTTTGGAAGGAATTGAAACCCTGCTCCATTACCAAAAATCCTTTTTACTGCTGACCGCCAGGGAAGTCCTGAACAGGGTTCAAAAGGATCTTCTTTCTTATGACCGGGTTGAGAATTGTGTTGCAACCGGTTCTGTCCGCCGGTGGTGTGACATTGTTCATGACCTGGATATTCTGGTTTCCGGGATCAGCGCTGAAGATTTAATACCACTTTTAATTGAGATGGAGACCATAAAAGAAACAGAGCTTGTCAACGAAAGGCTTGTCGTTGGGAAAACACCCGAAGGAATTCCCATCGATTTTCACATAGGTGATAAAAAAGCCTGGGGCAGCTGGCTGGTTGCCACAACCGGAAATTCTTTACACCTGGGTCTAATCCAGGAAAATGAAGGCGATCCCCCTCCTGTTTTAGATCTTAGAGACGGAAAGGTCCCCCATCCCCCCATACAAACCGAGGAAGAATTTTACCAGTACTACTCCCTTCCCTTCATCCCTCCGGAGTTAAGAGAGGGTTCCAAAGAAAAAGAATTTTTCCAAAACAATTCTGCTCCCCGCCTGGTCGAACCGCAGGATATTAAAGGGATTTTCCATGTCCATACAACTTATAGTGATGGAGCAGCTACTTTGAAAAAGGTTGTGGAGGAATGTCATCATCTGGGCTGGAAATTTGTCGGAATTTCTGATCACAGTCAATCTGCTTTTTATGCCAATGGTCTGGAAAAAAAAGACCTGGAAAGACAGGCCAAGGAACTGGAAAATTTAAATAAAAAATATGGTGGAGGAATTAAGCTTTTCCACGGTGTAGAATGTGATATTTTACCAGATGGCTCCCTGGATTACCCCGATTCTGTTCTTGACGAATTAAACCTGGACTTTATAATTGCCTCTGTTCATTCTAATTTCCGAATGTCCAGGGAGGATATGACTAAAAGGATAATAAAAGCCTTGCAGCACCCACGGGTTACCATGCTGGGCCATCCAACGGGGAGACTTCTTCTGGCCAGGGAAGCTTATTCCCTTGATCTTGAGGAAATAATAAAGGTTGCTGTTGAAAATGAAGTCGTCCTGGAAATCAACGCCAACCCCTATCGACTGGATTTGAACTGGGAGTGGGCAGATTACGCCTACGAACAAGGATCTCTTTTGGCAATTAACCCCGATGCCCATCGGCTGGATGGGTTAGAACACCTGGAATATGGAATTGCTGTAGCCCGCAAGGCTGCCCTGCCTCCCCAGGCGATTATTAATTCTTTTTCTCTGGAAAACATCGAAAAACTTTTCAAACGGAAGAGAACAGGTCAATAATTTTCGGAAAACTATCTATCTTATAATCAGCCTCCCGCAATTCCCGGGGGTCACCGTAGCCATAAAGGCAGCCCACGGTAATCAGGTTGTTAGCCTGCCCTGCCTCAATATCAGACTTTCTGTCCCCAACCATAGCCTGTAAACCGGGGAACCTTTGCCTGGAAATACGCACAAGGTCCCCTTTTTCTTTTGTTTGATATTCTCCAGCACTATAAACCCCCGCGAACAGAGGGTTAAGGCCATGGACTTCAATTACGGACTTAACATAGCCCTCTCCCCCATTGGAGGCAATTAAAAACTCCCAACCCTGGCCTTTGAGTTTTTCCAGGGTTTCTTTAACTCCGGGATAGAGATTGCCCAGGCCCCTTTTCAAGTATTCTTTTTCAATTGCTTCCAGAAGTTGATCTGCCCTTTTTTGAACCTCCCTGTCGGAACCCGGTAAAAGTAGATCCCAGATTTCTTCACTGATCATTCCTAAAACAGAGAGGCATTCTTCCCGCTCCGGCTTAGGGCGGGAATATAACCCTTCTTGTTTGAGCTTTTCCATGGTTTCCTGAACAGAAGTAACTGCCAGTTCTTCTGTTTCAAATATTGTCCCATCAAGGTCGAAGGCAATTAGTTTTTTTTCAGTCATCATTAAGAAATATCCTCCTTCTTTTCAACAATAAAAAATGAAGCAACAAAACCCACCAGGGCAAAAATTATAAAAATTGAAAAAGCCTCCTGGTACGCGGATAGGGGATAAAGACGGAAGCCCTCAACAAGTTCCCCTTCCCACCTTTTATCAAGCATATAGCCGATTATCAGGGTTATAATTGCCCCAAAACTAAAGGATCCAAAATTGATTACACTGGTTGCAATTCCGGAAAACCTTTGAGGGTTAACCTGGGTTACATTGGTAAAACAAAGGAAAAAAACAATGGAGAAAAACCCAACACCAAAATAGAGAAAAGGCCACAACCAGCCAGGAAGACCGGGGAAAAATACTATTAGAATCCAGATAAAAGTTGCGACCCCCCCGCCAAAGTTAATGATTGGTTTTACCTTACCCCAGCGGGAACCCAGGGTTCCGTAAACAGGAGAGCCCACCAACAAACCAAGAAGAACCAGGAGTATGTAGGATGAGGCTCGATCCTGGCTCCAGTCCTGGACTTGCATCAGGTAAGTAACCCCCCAGACTCCAGCCAGAGACATGCTGCTTCCCATTAAACCTGAAATTGTCAGGAAATTAGGCCAGGTTTTCGGATTTTTTACTACACCCAAAAACCCTTCCCATACGCTTTTTGCAGTTTCAGTATCCTTACCAGAATCGCTATCAGGCCTGGGAAATCTGGATAAGAGGTAAATCCCCAGGGCAATCAGCCACGAAATAAGGGCCAGAACCAAAAACGTGCTCCGCCAGCCCAGGGCTATAACCACAATGGCAAAGGGAGCTGAGGCCAGGACCGCCCCCAGGTTCCCCACCGCAGAAGTAATCCCTGTTAAGCGGGGGAAATCTCTGGGGGGAAACCAGGTAGACTGAACCTTCAGGATAGAAAGAAAAATCACAGAAACTCCCAGTCCCACAAGGAGTCGGCCAGAGAAAGCGAGAAAGTAGTTATTGGCAAAACTAAACAAAAGTGAACCAAATCCTGCTCCAGCCATTCCCAGGGCGGAAATTCGTCTCGGACCAATTTTATCTATCAATAGCCCCGAGGGAATTTGCATAAAACCATATACGTAAAAGTAAACTGCTCCCAGATTGCTAACTGCAGCCCCTGTCAAATTAAGTGCTCCACCAATATCTGAAGCCACAACACCAAAGGCAAAACGGTGGAAAAAAGAAATCAAAAGCCCTGCCAGTAAAACAATCCAGGTTAAAAGGGCTAGTTTTTCTTTGTTCAAGATCTGTTCCTCCTAACTTCCGGTATTTTCCTTGGGTTTAACTTTTAAAGCCAGCTTTTTCCAGTAACCTGAACGGAAACGCATCAGAGTCAGGAAAAATCGTATTAAAAAATCTGCAGACAAACCAAGCCAGGCTCCTAATAGCCCCAGATTGAAGACAAAGGCCAGGACATAGGATAAAGCAATTCTTGCTCCCCAAACTCCAAAGGCCGTAATATACATTACCCATTTGGTATCTCCCGCACCACGAAGTGCACCCGCAAGGGTAATAGTGGAACCCAAAAAGGGCATGGTCAGCGCCACAATCCTTAAAACCTGGGCCGACTGGAAAACAACCTCTTCATCGGGGATGAAAAGCCTTGTAAATTGAGGAGCAAAGATAAATAAAGTGCCTCCTAAAATTCCCATAGCCAGCATAGCGATTCTATTTGCAGTAAAACCACTTTCTTCTGCCCTTGAAAAGTACCCTGCTCCCAGGTTTTGCCCTACCAGTGTCGTAGCAGCAAGGCCAAAGCCGAAAGCCGGCATGAAAGCGAGGGAAAGACCCCGCATGGCAATCTGATGAGCAGCAAGAGGTATGGTTCCCAGCCCGGCTACCAGGATGGTTAAAATGGTTTGCCCGCTTGAGCGAATTAACTGCTCCATTGCTGCGGGAACGCCAATTTTTAAAATACTCTTAATCAGGGGGAACTGTAAATGCATCGAAGCCCGGGACAGGCTAATTTTAAAATAATGGTTCCCCCTGAGTAAAAGCAGGAAAGCAGCAATAGCTGCAAAAACCCGCGCTGAGCTAGTGGCAATCGCAGCTCCCCTGACTCCAAGTTCGGGGAAAAAACCTATCCCAAAAATCAAAAAATAATCCATTACAACATTGTAAACATTGGTAAAGGCCATAATAATAAGGGGAGTTTTCATATCCCCTGCTCCCTGGAAAATACCGTTAAAAAGAATCAGGCTGAAAAAGAAAGGCACTGAGAGAGAAATAATCCGCAAATAGATTCCCCCATAGGCAATTACATCCGGATCTGACTCCTCCATCCTGCTAATTAAAAATTCTGTAATCTCATAAGAAAAGACATAACCAAAAAGTCCTATAGCCATAGAAAGCAATAGGGTTACCATCAGGGATTGAATGGCGACTTCCTGGGCTTTTCTTTTTCTTTCCGCTCCAATAAATTGGGCCACTAGAGTGGTGGTCCCAATAGAAAAAGCCGTTATAATGCCAATAAGGAAAAAAACAATCTGATTGGAAAGACCAACTGCGGCAATAGCCGCAGGGCCAATTCTACCAACCATGGCTGTATCAACCAGGCCAACAATTGATTGCAGGGACATTCGGGCCACCACTGGGATGGCTAAAATTAAAACGCTTTTTCTGATATCCATTTCCGTCAATTTGGGCATCGCCAACATCCAATCCTGTTTTTTAAATCCAATTAAATATTTTATCACTTATCACAGGTGATGTCTACTTTCAGAGAGGGAGGGCAGCAAAATGAACCTAAAGGGTTTAAACATAATCTGGGCTCCGGGGAAGGATTACATTATTCACCAGGGCCATCCCGAAAGTCCAGCCAGAATGGATTTGTTCCAAAAAATAATCAAGGAAATTGGTTTCGAGCTGCAAACTCCTCTTTCCCTGGGGCGGGCAGAACTTGAAAAGGTCCAGTTTATTAGCCCGGAAACCAAATTACATCCAGCCCATCAAATGGCAGCCGGTGCAGTAAAAATGGGCTGTGCCAGGTTGCTGGAAAATCAGCGGGCCCTGATTCTGGCTCGCCCACCAGCCCACCACTCCCCCCGCCTCAGTTATGGCACCAGGGGTTTTTGCACGATAAACAATGATGCTATTGGGATCTCTCACCTGTTAAAAACCAGACCTAATCTTCGCCTTGTAGTCCTTGACACTGACGCCCACCACGGAGATGGGAATGAAGATTTCTTTTTTTACGAACCCCGGGTTAAGCATTTCTCAATTCATCAGGATGGGCAGACTATTTTCCCTGGAACCGGTTTCCCTGAGGTTATCGGACCCTTTAATAATATCTTTAATATTCCCCTGCCTCCCGGGGCAGGAGATTCCTTCCTATATCAGGCTGTAACTGAGCTGGTTGTGCCCGAAATAATAAGGTTTGCTCCGGATTTCATTATTCATATAACGGGTTTCGATGGTCACAGGGCCGATTACCTATCCGCTTTAAATTATTCTGACCAAATTCTGGCTCTGATTTCCCTGATTATAAAACCAGATTTGACAATAATTGAAGGCGGTTACGACCTGGATTTTGCCCTGCCCGGGGCTTTCCCGCCTTTGATTAAATCGTTAACCCAAAAGGATTTTTCAATCACTCCTCCCCCCTACTCCGGTAAAATAAACAGGAGGCTAGAAGAAATAAGAAATATTCGGGAAAAAAGTTCTCGCGAGCAAGAAGAAAATAAGAACGAGACTCTAAAGAGAAACATTTCATTTTTTTACGACGAAGCTTTTTTTGCCGAGGAACGGGAAGAAACCTTTTACCCCTGTAAAAAATGCCGGGGACTTATCTATATCAAGTCCAATTGTTTTACCAGCAGGGAATTTCTCTATACACCCGAAAATATCTGCCCCCAATGCAAAAAAAGGAAGGAAGCCTTGCAGAAGGAAAAAAGAGCCGCCCCTCTGATTATAAGGGACGACTCCTTTTGATTACTTTTTAAAAACAAATTCTCCGTTAACAATCGTTCCCAGAACTTCAATTTTCTTAAGGCTCTCAGGGTTCTGCATGAAATCTGTGCTAAAAACGGTCATATCAGCCAGTTTTCCCGGTTCAATCGTCCCCTTTATCTTTTCCTCCCCGGAAGCAAAGGCTGGAGCAAAGGTATAAGCACGCAGTGTTTGAGCAGGTGTGAGGGCCTGTTCCATGTTTTTGCCCCGCCGATAAATTGCATAATACATTCCTTCAACAGGGTCAATAGTTTCCACGGGGGCATCAGAACCAAGCACAAGTTCTGCTCCACCATCAATCAGGCTTCTGCAGGCAAAAGCCCTTTTCCCCCTTTCCTCTCCCCAGTGTTTGTCGATCAGTTCCTGATCACTTTTCAGGTGCACTGGTTGCATGGAGGGAATAATATTCAGGGTGCCAAATTTGGCCAAATCCTCCGGCCTTAATAACTGGGAATGTTCAATTCGATGCCTTAAACCAAAGAACCTGGTTTTTTCCAAATTTTTCTCTAAAACCTCAATGGCAAGTTTATTTACCCGATCCCCGATCGCATGAACTGCCAGGGCAAAACCATTTCCAATTGCTTTTTCCGCCAGTTCCTGAAATTCCTCTTCTTCCATTGTGGGAATTCCCCGGTAATCTGGTCTGGAAGAATAGGGATCAATCAGGGCAGCCGTCTGGGAACCCAGAGCGCCATCTAAAAACAATTTAATCGGGCCAATTCGCAGAAATTCATCCCCAATCCCCGTACTTATACCCAGACCTACTGCAGCATCGAGCTGAGGAGAAGGAATTCCCACCAGAAATCTCATTTTCAGTTTTTCCATTCGATTCAACTGCTGCAATCCCTGGAGAGTTCTGAATCCTTCAAAGGAATGGACACCTGTAAGACCTTTACCTGTTGCATCCTCCATTCCTTTCTGCAGGGCATGAATTGCCACTTCCAGGGTTGGGGGGGGAACTTTTTCCAAAATCAAGTCGTTAGCATTTTCCATGAGAATCCCTGTAGGCCAGCCCTCTTTATCCCGGACAATTTCTCCACCTGCAGGAGTCGGAGTATCAGCAGTAATTCCTGCTGCTTCGAGCCCCGCTGTATTGACCCAGAGGCTATGGTGGTCCTTACTGAAAAAAGCCGCGGGGACATTACCGGTAACTTCGTCAAGGTCTTTTCTTCCCGGCAACCCTTCCGGCCAGAAATTGTGGTCCCAGCCTCCCCCCAAAAGCCAGCCCCCAATGCGGGGCTTTTCTTTTATTCCAGAAGAAACTACCTCCTGGGCTTCTTTCAGGCTCTTACAATGGCCAAACCTAAAAGAAAGAAGCTGCAGACAGTGCATCAAGAAGTGAGTATGCCCGTCAGTTAATCCAGGGGTTAAGGTTGCTCCATCCAGGTCAATTTTTTGGGTTTCCCGGTCAAGATGGGGTTCTAAGTTTTCTTTGTAGTCAACTGCCTCGATTTTCTTTCCCCGGACAAGCACGCTATCATAAAGTTGCTCAGTATCTTTTCCGTTATAAACGCGGGCATTGTAAAAAAAATTTTTCATTTTCCGGCCTCCTTGCACGGTTGTATTGGTCATTCACCTGAAAATTTCCCCCTCTGGCTTTATCCTTTCAGGGTTTTTTGTGCCTGAAGGGGGAAAAGGCAATTGGGTTTTTAAAAATCAATTTTCTCTTCTATCATTTTTACAAGCAGTTTTACTGCTGCTTCAACATCACCCTTATCAACCATTTCTGCTGGGCTGTGAACGTAACGGCAGGGAATTGATATACAACCCGCCAGAATACCTTCTCTGGTTAAATTTATGGCCCCGGCATCTGTTCCTCCCCGGGAAAGAACTTCGAGCTGATATTTAATTTTTTCTTTTTCCGCTATCTCAACCATTTTATCTTTAACAATGGGGCTGGTAATCAGAGAGCTGTCCTTGACTTTAATCGCTGCTCCCCCACCCAATTTTACATCCATTTTTTTTGCTTCTGGGGTATCTCCAGTCATGGTTACATCAACTGCAATCCCCAAACCGGGATTCAGGCCAAAAGCAGAAGTTTTAGCTCCCCTGATACCGACTTCTTCCTGGGTAGTAAAAACAAAATAAATATCGTTGGGATTATTTTTTATTTTCTTTAAAGCCTCAATTAAAACCACGCAGCCAATTCTGTCATCCATAGCTTTCGCGATCAGGCGATTTCCGAGGCTAACCATTGGTTCATCGGCTACAGCAATATCTCCAATAGTTACGTGTTTTTTGGCTTCTTCCTGGTTTTCGGCTCCGATGTCAAGGTACATCTTTTCCAGGTCCAGTTCTTTAAGTTCTTTCAGGGGTTCGTGAAAGACAACCCCTTTTTGCCCCGACGGAAGAACAAACCGGGCTCCAATTAACCTGGCCGGGGTTAGCCCTCCCACATTTGTGATCCGCAAAAACCCTTCTTTATCAATATGAGTGATCATTATCCCAATTTCATCCATATGGGCAGCAAGCATTACAGGTTTGGTTTGTTCAGAAGCGGTTCCTTTTTTCAGAACAATCAGGTTTCCCAGATAATCAGTCCGGATTTCATCGGCAAGCTTGGATACTTCTTCTTTAATCACTTCCCTTATTCTATCTTCCCGGCCCGATGGGCCGTAAGTTTCGGTTAACTTTTTAATAATTCTTTCCAAGGGGGAACCCTCCTTCGGCAATATCCTTTAAAATTGTTGTTACCAGGTCAACCATGCCCTGCCAATCATCCATGTTTAAAAGAGATACAGGGCTGTGAATATACCTGCAGGGAAGGGAAAGCCCAATAGTTGGTATTCCCTCTTCCACCAGGTGGATCCGGCCGGCATCTGTGCCTCCAATATTGGAACGCCGCAATTGATAACGTATGCCTTCTTTTTCAGCCAGTTCAATTACCCTTTTATTCAGGTTTTGGTTGGCCAGAAAAGATCGATCCATAAGTGTGATGGCTGGTCCTTCTCCCATTGTAGTTGAATATCGGTGTTCGGGGCTTTCGGGAACATCAGAAGCAGTTGTGCCTTCAAGGACAATAGCCAGATCCGGTTTTACATTGCTTGCTGCCACACCTGCCCCTCGCAGTCCAACTTCCTCCTGGACCGTAAAAGCCCCGCAGACATTAACGGGAGGTTTGCTCTTAAGGATTTCCAGTATGGCAGTACAACCAGCCCTATCATCAAAAGCCTTACCCTTCATTACCCTATCACTAATAAATTCTGTTCGGGTGGCGAAGGTAATCTGGTCTCCTATTTTTGTCTTGTTTTTTGCTTCCTCTTCGCTGCTCGCTCCTATATCAATAAAAAGTTCCTGGCGGGAAAAAGGCTTGTTCCTTTCATTTTTCTTCTGAAGGTGAATAGGTTTGGCTCCAACAATACCCAGAGTTTTTTCCTCACCAATGTATACTTTTTTCCCTACAACTACCCTCAGGTCGATCCCGCCAACTGGAGCAAATTTTAATAACCCGCTGGACTCATACCCCATAACCATGAAACCAACTTCATCCATGTGGCTGGCCAGCATAACAAGGGGCGTATTTTTTGCTTCGTGCCGGGCATACATATTGCCCATGGCATCAACACTCAGTTTAAATTTTTCCAAAGCAAGTTTTTCCTTTAAAAAGCTACGAACCTGACCCTCTCGACCGGCGATTCCTGGCAGCTCAGTTAGCTCTTTTATAAGCATGTCAATCCCTCCACTAATTCGGCATCGGCCTCCTGACAGAACTTTGCAATCAATTTCCCGGTCCTGCGGACGTCCCTGATATCAATAACTTCCAGGGGAGAATGCATATTGGCCAGGGGAATAGATAGTAAAGCTGTGGCAACCCCGCATCTGCTCATCTGAATGGCGTAAGCATCGGTCCCTCCAGGATGAGGAGATGGTTCCAACTGGGTCGGGATATCATTTTCGCCTGCAATTTTCTGAAGGCGGGCAAAAAGATCCGGATGAACATGGGGACCAATTCCCAGGGCAGGCCCTTTATTGGCCTCAATACTCTGTTCCTTTTCCTGTCCCGGTCTTTGAGCAAACCCCACGTCAACTGCAATGCCCAGGGCAGGGTTAAGTTTGAAGGAACTGGCAATTGCCCCTCTTACCCCAACCTCTTCCTGAACTGTGGCCACAAAGGCCACATCAAAGCCAGGGGTAATATCTTTCAGGTCAAGAAGGGCCTGGTGTAAAGCAGCTACTCCTGCTCTATCATCAAGGCTTTTCCCTGTACAGACATTTTCATTGAACCATTGCAGTTCCTGATTAAAGGTTATGGGATCTCCAACCCGGATTTTTTTTGCAAGAGGCTCCTTTTCCATACCGCAATCCACGAAAATTTTATCCAGGGGAATAGCTTTTTCCCTCTCCTCCGGTTTCTGAAGATGGGGAGGTTTTGCTCCAATTATCCCATGAACTTTTTCTTTTCCCCAGATGATAACTTCCTGGCCTGGAAGCAGGCGGGGGTCAATCCCTCCAATTGGTTCTAAGCGAACAAAACCCTCTTTATCAATTTCATTAACTAAAAAACCAATTTCGTCCTGATGAGCTGCGACCATAATAGGAGGTTTGGAATTATCTTTTCCTTTTTTCCAGGCAATAACATTGCCCAGAGTATCAACTTCAACCTCGTCAGCAAGCTCTTCCCAGGCTTTGACAATATGTTTCGTTACTTCTCTTTCCAGCCCTGAAATTCCAGGGGTATTACTGAGAGTTGCTATGAATTTTTTTAAGTCCATTGCTTACCTCCTCTTCCAGTTGCTAATACTATTAACTTCTTTAAGATTTTTATTCTCCCTGCTAATATTTGAAAAGGTTTAAGTAATTTTTCACACCCCTACCGTAAATATCTTAATAAAAAAAAGGGAAATTTAAAAACTGGAAGAATATCTAATAGGATTGAAAAATTACCGAATTGATTTTTGCAAAAAAAAATTTGGAGGTACTGAAATTATGTTTAAAAACATATTAATTAAAAGCTTTCTGGTTACCCTGCTCCTGCTCTTCTTTTTAACACCCAACACAATCGCCCAACCCCCTGCCCACCCAACAGAAAAAGAAATAGCACAGCTGGTTGGACTCTATGATTTAATGAAAATCCCAATTACAGAAACAACAATTTCCCTTCAGATAGAAATTTACCGAAACGATAACCCAGTGGAATTTGAGGATTTGGATCCCAGCTTTAGAGCAGAACCACAAAAAACAATTGAAGTGGGTAAAATGGAAATTTATCCAGAGAATCAGGAGAACTTCTTTTTCCTCTTTGCCTTTCAAAGACTGAGTCTCGAAGGAAGAGTTGATAATATTATTTACTGGGGATTAAAAAGAGAAGGTTCTAAGGGCGAAGGATTGGGAAAATCTTCCTTCCGGGTTGATGTTTCCGAATTTGAAAACCCCTTATTCAATTGGGCTTTCGGTCAGTTTCCCAATATTGAAATAACCACTGATTACTCCCCCATCTACACAATTAAGGGGCTAAAAACAAATACCAGCGGGGCAACTTTCTCTGGAACTGGAAGAGATGACCTCAACACCCAGGTTCAAATGCATGATCTGGTGATAGTCATAAATTGTGGAGCCGGGATTTAAAACAAATGGGGAAAACCTGGAATAAAGATCAAAAAAACCCTCTTCTCAGGAAGAGGGTTTTTAGTTTCCCTGCAGGCATCTTTTTTAAAGAATCGGCCTCTTTTTTTGCTCAACATTTTGGTTTTCCCCATATTGAAATTCACGCAGGGTTTCTTCCAGGGCCAAAAGACCCTTTTCCAGGCTCTTTTTTTCTCCTGTGGCAAAACTCAAGCGAAACCACGGGGAGCTTTGCCTTCCCGCATAAAACGATGACCCGGGAGCTAGAGGTACTCCCTTCTCACGACTTAAGCGAGCCAGGTTTTCAGAACTTCCCCCTTTATTAACTCTTACCCAGAAAAAAAGTCCTCCCTGAGGGTCATAGTAATATAAAAGGGGTTTTAATTTTTCCAGGAACTCTTTAACAAGTTTGTACCTTGCCCGGAATTCTTCCCTAATTGCATCAAGGTGTTTTTCCCAGCTATCATCTTTCAGGTAAAAATATAAGGCCCTCTGCAGTAAACCCGAACTGGAAATATCCGTTGCATATTTCCCTTCCAGAAATTTTTCCTGAAGTTCCTCCGGCAAAACAGCAAAACCCAAACGAAGTCCGGGCATTAAAACTTTGGAAAAGCTTTTCAGCAAAATAACGCGGTCCCACCGATCCAGTGCTTTTAAAGAAGGTTCCCTTTGATTGTAGCCCTTATAATCGAGCAAACTCAGGTAATCATCTTCAAGGATATAAAAATTATATTTGTAGGCAAGTTGTAAAAGCATTTCCTTTTGCTCCCGGTTGTAAGAATAGCCAGTGGGATTTTGCAGTTTGGTCATAACATAAATCAGTCGGGGCCGAAAATCTAGAAGCCGTTTTTCCAATTCTACAAAATCCAGCCCCGAGCGGTCTATGGGAATGTGAATTATCCTTGCTCCACGGCTCTGAAAGGTAAGCAGGGAACCGGGATAGGTAGGTTCTTCTAAAAAAATGGTTTCCCCCTGTCCCAAAACTACCTTGGCAGCAATATCAATTCCCTGCTGCCCTCCAGAAATAACCTGGATAAAATCTGGAGACACATCAATTCCATCTTGCTGCAAAAAAGAAGCCATTTTCTCTCTTAAAGGTTGATATCCCTTGTGCGGCTGATAACTCAGGGCCTCCCCTCCGTAATAATCAAGGACGTGATTTAGGGCGGCCTTAAATTCACTGATGGGAAATAACTGGGGAGATGGGGATAGAGATGAAAAGTCGTAGATTTCTGCTCCGTGGTTATCCCGGTCAAAACCATTTAAAGCAGTTGAAACAAAAGTTCCCCTCCCCACGTGTTTATAAACAAGCCCTTCCCTTCCCAGAGCTTCCAGGGCCTGGACCACGGTACTATTATTAATCTTCAGTTCTCGGGCAATTTCCCGAATTGGTGGAAGTTTTTGGCCGGGGTCAAGTTTTCTGTTTTGAATCATTTTTTTCAGGAACTGGTATAACTGGGAATAAAGTGGGGTCCCGCTGCTTCTATCCAATTGTACCCCTACAATAGGGCTTTTTTTATCCATTACTCTCTTCCTCCTTGACTATTTAGGCCAAACCGGCTAATATTGTATTGGTTAAGTGGCGCATTTTAAAGATTGTACCCAAACATTATAGCAGAAAGAAGGAGGAAAAACAAATGAACCAAAGGTTTACCCTTGAGGAACTGGAGAAAAAATTACATGGTGGAGTAATTATGGATGTAACCAATGTTGAACAGGCAAAAATAGCTGAGGAAGCAGGAGCTTCCGCTGTTATGGCTTTAGAAAGGGTCCCTGCCGATATAAGGAAAGAAGGCGGCGTTTCCCGCATGTCCGACCCGGGAATGATTAAAGAAATTATGGCGGCCGTTTCCATACCAGTCATGGCCAAGGTTAGAATTGGACATTTTGTGGAAGCTCAGATTCTCCAATCCCTGAATATTGACTTTATTGACGAAAGCGAGGTTCTTACTCCCGCTGACGAAGAACATCACATCAACAAACGTGAATTTCAAACCCCTTTTGTTTGTGGGGCCCGCAGTCTGGAAGAAGCCCTGCGGCGGATTGGAGAAGGAGCGGCAATGATCAGGACCAAGGGTGAAGCTGGAACGGGGAATATAGTAGAAGCCGTTCGGCATATGCGTAAGATTTCTTCTCAAATCCGGGAGATAAGTGGGCTTAGAAAAGACGAGCTTCCCACCAGGGCCAAAGAACTCCAGGCTCCAATGCAACTTTTGGAAGAAGTAAATGAAAAAGGCCGTCTGCCGGTCCTTAATTTTGCTGCTGGTGGTGTAGCAACTCCGGCTGACGCAGCTCTGATGATGCAGCTGGGTTGTGATGGAGTTTTTGTTGGTTCAGGGATCTTTAAATCTTCCGAACCGGAAAAAAGAGCCCGGGCAATTGTTAAGGCAGTCCAGAATTTCCAGGACCCCTCTTCCCTGGCCAAAATCTCAGCAGGTTTGGGAACTGCAATGAGTGGAATCTCCCTGGAAAATATCGAAGAAAACCAACGCCTGGCTTACAGAAGCAATTAAATCTATTTAACTTTACCGGCTCTTTTTCTGAGCCGGTTTTTTTATATAAAAAACCGCTCCCGAGAGCGGTTTTTCTTACCTGAAAATTATTCTACCCAGGAGAGGCCTGTGAATGGAGATTGCTTCATATGGGCATAGCTCCTGACAGCAAAAACATCGAATACATCCATCAAGGTCAATTTTCGGGTTCTTTTCTTCGGTCCCACTGATTACCTTGGGTGGGCAATGTTTGGCACATATTCCACAGCCAACACATTTCTCCCGGTCAAAAATAGGAACAGGCTGAAAAAAGTTATGAATTCGAGGGATCCATTTTTCAGGGATAAAACCACTCAAAAGGGTAATTTCCCTTTTGCCCTGGGGTATCAAAAATTTTTCTTTGCCCAGGTCCCCGATAATTTCAATATCACTGTTTTTTGCCGGTAAATCAAGATTCTCTGCAATCCTGATGGTGGGAACATGCAGAGGATTCATTCCCATTATCCGGGCCATAACAAAATCTGCAGCAAAAACATTTCTTGCCATAACTATCTTTCCGGCCTTTTTTATGGTCCCACTGGATGGTCCATTCCCCTCCATCCCTTCAACCCCATCTATCACCGTTAATGGAGGGTTTAATAATCTTGCTATGTCGACTAAGAGAGTCGAAAAGTGGTTGATCTCATTCATCTTCATATGGTATTCGGTCTTTTGCATTCCGGGCAGGGCTCCAAAAAGGTTTTTAACTCCCCCGGTCATGCGAGTTAACCCATGGGTTTTCATTTTGGCTACATTTATTAAAACATCACAGTGTTTTATGAATCCCGCCAGCGCTACTCTCTTTATTACTTTTCCTGCTGGAAAAGGAGTATCAACTTCATCCAGGCTATAATTCAATTTGGCCCCTGAAGCCTGGGCAACCTTTTCCATCTGGGTAGCTTTGTAAAGGGTTTTTAAGTAAGGTCTGTTAAAAGGTCCTCCGGGAGTGTCGCCTATGGTTAGTTCTTTTGCACCGTTTTCCCAAGAAATCTCAGCCAGGGCCTGCATTACTGTTGGATGGGTTGTAACAGCTTTTTCTGGTTTTTTGGGCAACAGGAGATTCGGTTTTAATACACAGTTTTTCTCTGCAAAAAAAAGGCGAGGGTCTATTTCCAGGACCTCCAGACCCTCACTTAAAACTTTTTTTATTTTTTTAATATCATACGAAGAACAGTCTGCGACAAAAACACGCTCAACCATTAACTTCACCTGCTATCTGGAAGGAAGATAATTTAGAGGATTAACCGGCTCCCCATTTTTTCTGATTTCAAAATGAAGGTGGGGACCTGTGCTTACTCCGCTATTTCCACTCAAAGCAATCACCTGGCCGGGAGCAACATAAGCCCCTGCTCTCACAACCAACTGGCTGTTGTGGGCATAAAGACTACAGTATCCATCACCATGATCAATAATTATTGTCCTGCCCAGAGCTCCTTCCCAACCGCTGGTTGTAACAAGACCACCCGCTGTTGCCATAACAGGGGTTCCGTGGGACAGGGCAATATCAATCCCGCTGTGAAATTGTTGGGTCCCTCGCACAGGATGAGTCCTGTAACCAAAGGGAGAAGTAATTCTTCCCCGGGCGGGCCAGAAAAAACCCCCGGAAGCAGAAGATCCCGAAACGCTGCCTGGATTGGGTATTTCAAGAGTCTGCCCTTCTACAATAAAATCGCTGGTAAGATTGTTTTTTGCTTTAATCTCCTCAATCGGAACTCCGAATCGCCGGGAAATCCACGAAAGAGTATCACCTCGGACTACCCGATAACGAATGGTCTGTGTGGAAGGGTTTTCATCGCCCCCACCCATCCAGGAACGGGGAATAATAATTTCCTGACCGGCGTAAATCCGGTCACTGCTTAAATTATTTGCCATTTTTATTGCCGAAATTGTGGTGTCAAAACTCTGGGCGATTCTGGAAAGGGTATCCCCCGGCATTACAATATAAGCCAGGAATGGTTTTGCCTCCTGGAGAACTTCCCAGGTTTCCTGCCCAACCACACCATCGCTTCCCAATCCAAAACTGGCCTGGAAAGCTTCTACAATTGTTTTTGTTTGCTGCCCAAAGTGCCCATCTACCTCGATATTATATCCGAGGGAATTAAGTAATTGTTGCAGTTCTTCTACCTCACTACCTTCCATACCCATCTTTAAAACAGGCACTTCTTCTTCGGCCAGAACTGCCACGGGTAGAAAGGCGAAGAGTAAAGCCATTAAACCTATCGCTATGGTTTTCTGCATAATCTCTCCTCCGCTTTTTAATATCGTTGCTCTAAATCCACTCCCTGGTAAAATAGCTTTATAATTTCGGCATGGTCAATGCCATCAGCAGCCATCTGGGCTGAAGCGGTCTGATCGAGGCCGACTCCGTGGCCCCATCCACCTCCCCAGATCAGGAAAAATTCTGGCTTTCCCTGGTCATTAAATAGAGGTTCAACCATGAAAACATTACTTTTTAGCCCTCCGAGCTGGCTTCGGATTCGGTCTCCGGAAATAATTTCTTCTCCCTGTTCTCCCTTAACCAAAACCGTCTTAACAAACCCGCTATCTCCCCTTTCCTGGGGGATAATACTGGTTATCCGCCCAACTCTGCTGGCAACAGGAGGTTCATGGGGTAATAAAACTCTTGTCCAGCGATAACTTGTGGCTGAACCAAAATTTTCTGCCCGGGAAAAAGAGGGTGGCCTTTCCTTGACCCAGTCGGATAATCCCGAGGGAAGCAGATCCAGTTCATAGTGTTCGGGGAAAATTGCCTGGCCCTGAAGATAGGGGACATCTCCCCCCCAGACCAGTTCCCCGTCTTCGGTAAAACCACCTGAATTGGAACTGTAAACTGCATCAATTGCCAGCCCTCTATATGTTGCAATTAAACCTCGAGTAGCATCAACGGCTTGTGTACTTCTTTCATGCTCCCAGTAGGTCCCATTGTAGGCAGCATTAATAACCGAAGCTACCAGATGGTAATTTGCACTCGGGTTCCGATAATACCTATTCAGGGTATAACTCCGAGCAGCAATTGTTTGAGCTTTTAAAGCTTCCATGGGCCAGGAAGCAGGCATTTCCGAAGGGATTACAGAATAAAGATATTCTTCAACATTGACTTCATTGATAAAATAAAACCTGCTCCCATCCCTCGGTTCGAAAATAAAAGCACCTCTATACTGCCTGTCTTCTCTACCGGCCCAAAAATATCCTTCTCCATATTCAACATCAAAAATGTGCAGTGTTGTATGACGGTCTTCGATATCAAGCCGATGTTTTTCCCGGGTTGAAAAAAGTACTTCCCCTTCTAAATTGGTGAGGTGGAAAACACCCTGTTCATATTTCATTATATAGGTGTTTTTTTCCTGGCCTCGAAATAATTCCTGCCCATCCATATCCGAAATGGAAAACGGTGCTCCAGCCTGAAAGCTGAGCTGTAAACCCTGAGTTAAAAGAGCCACTCGCAAAAGTGGGATGTTTTCATCAATAACCGGTTCCACTCTCTGAAAATCAACCGGTTCTTGCCGTCTTTCATAATCGGGTTCATCCGGGGTTTCAGGCAGCAAACTTTGAATAAAAGAAATTCTTTCTCGAACGGTGCTGTCTCTGAGGTTAGCCGGTGTTCTCAGGTAATAATTGTAAGCACTGTGGTAGTCTTCCCGTCGGAAAGCGAGATGCCCCAACAGAAAATTTATTCCTGTAAAACTGGTATCCCGACGAAGCCCGGCTTCCAGAATGCTCTCAGCATTTTCCCATTCTTCCAGTTCTATATACCCCAGACCAAGAAAGTAATAAGCAGCTATCAGGTGGCGATCAAATTCAATTACTTTTTTAAGGTCTGCAATACTTTTTTCCCACTGTCCCTCTTGTTGATAATGCAGGCTCCGGTAGAAAAAGAAATCGCGAATATCTGCCGTTTCCAGTTGGTCTGGATCAAAAAAACCTCTTTCAAAAACAACATCCAGGCGAACCAATTCTCCTTTTATGCGGTCAGCCTGGTCTGCTTTTTCCAGGCCTTTTTGCAAAACTTCTCGCGCCTCATTAAAATCGCCTTTTTCCAGGTATATATTGGCCAGGTCTATATAGACCCTGGTAGCAGTTGGATCTTTTTCAAGTGCATATTTTAACAAAAGGGTGCTGGCAGCAAGTTCCCCTCTCCTGTAGGCAATTTGGGCATTTTCCAAAGCCTCGGTAAAGGGATCCTGTCCTTGAACTGTTTGCGAAAAATCAGAACAAGTTGAAAAAAGCAAAAAAACCAATAAAAACCAGGTCACCTTGGCCATCGTTGCACCCCCATTAACACTAATTCGACAGAACCCCTAAAAACCCTTTGTGAAAAGTTTTCTTATTTACAAAAAAGGAACCGCGGCAAGCGGCCTTATCTTGAGGTATGATAAAAATGTCCCTGGGACATATGGTAGGCTTCGCCAAGTCCTTCGCTGTAGGTGGGGTGAGCGAAAATGGTTTTTGCCAGTTGATCAACGGATTGTCCCATCCTGATTGCTCCGGCACCATGGTGGATAATTTCAGTAGCCTCCCGGCCAATTATATGAATTCCCAGGAGGGTTTGTTTTTCTTTTGTAAATATTATTTTAATCATCCCTTCTGGGTCGGAGGAAGCAACTGCTTTACCCAGGGCGCTGAAGGGGAATTTTACTGTTTCATAATCATAACCCTTTTCTTTTGCTTTTTCTTCGGAAAGACCGGAAGCAGCAATTTGGGGATCAGTAAAAATACAATTGGGAATTCCGGCATAGTTAACCTTTTCTTTGTCCCCAAGCATATTATTTACAGCAACAATTCCCTCGTGGTATGCCACATGGGCTAATTGATAGCCTCCTATCAAGTCCCCGGCAGCGAAAATTCCTTCCCACTTGGTTTCCAGGTATTCATTTACTTCAACTTCTTTTTTCTCACCAATAAATTCCAAACCGGTATATACAGGCTTCCGCCCTGTTGCAACTAACAGGTGAGACCCCTTAACCGAAGTATCTTTATTTCGCCTCTGGTAGTAAACTTCAATTTTTCCCTCTCCGGTTTTTTCTACCCGTTGAACCTGAGCCTTGGTTTCGATATTTATTCCCTTTTTCTTCAGGAAAATTCGGGCCCTCTGAGCCAGTTCTTTATCCAGTCCGGGAAGGATCTGATCCATCATTTCTACAACAGTGACCCCCGATCCCAGGCTATTAAAAATTCCCGCCATTTCCAGGCCAATAACACCGGCCCCAATAACAATTAACTCTTCGGGCATTTCTTCCAGGTCTAAAAGGGAATCACTGGTTAAAAAAGGAGTTTCGTCCAAACCGGGAATGGGAGGAATTGCAACCTGGCTTCCCGTAGCCAGCAAAAGTTTTTCGCAACTAATGGTTTTTCCATCTGCAAGGGTGATTTCTTTAACCTTACCTGCTGCTGTTACTTTACCTTCTTCATTATAAAAGTCTATTTTATTGGCTTTAATTAGCTGGGCAATGCCATCACGGAGGTTTTGAACAACTTCATTTTTCTTTTTAACCAGGCCGGCAAGGTTAAATTGAACATCTTTTGCTTCAATACCGTAAGCCTTCCCTTTTTCCAGGGAAGATTTTATGTGGGCCCCTTCAACCATGGTTTTGGTTGGAATACAACCCCAGTTCAAACAGGTCCCTCCCAGATATTTTTTTTCAACAAGGGCTACCTTTGCCCCTTTTTGTGCAGCATGTAATGCCCCCATATATCCTGCAGGGCCTCCACCAAGAATAATTATTTCATAATCAGGCATTATTCAGTCCTCCTTTCCTTTTTCCAATCAAGAAAAAGGTATTTTTCCGTTTCTAATTTTTGGGCAAGTTCTTCCTCTTCCTTACTTATTCTTCCCTCGGAGAAGTTGATCCCCAGGGTTTTTTTAAAACCTTCAATTATTGCATTTTCCAGTTGGGGAATACTCTCCAGATAAGCTTCTTCATTACAGGGAAAACCTTCCTGAACCAGGGTGGTAGCCTTCTGTCGTAAAATCCGTTGCAAAGCCTTTTTGCGTTCCGAAGGTAATGTAAAAAGAGAAGCGAGTTCTTGATTGTAATCAAAAAGGGGAATGGAACCGTGCTGTAAAAGGGCCTCTCCCCTCCTGGTCTGGGCACTACCAATTAATTTTTTTCCATCAGAATTAATCTCATAAGAACTTGCTACATCAAAACAAGCCGCACTATTGGTCTCCAGTTTCTTTTGGGCGGGAGTTAATTGGGCCGGCAGCCCCAAAATTTTTAACCCTTCAGTTAGGGCAGTACTCAAAACCCTGTAGGTTTCCAGAAGTTTCCCGGGAAGGATGCTCAGGGGAATGGTAACACTGTAAGTTAGTTCGTTTTTATGCAGGACCGCCCGGCCGCCCGTTGGTCGGCGAACCACATCAATTCCCTGATCAGAACAAGCTTCAAGATCAATTTCCCCTGTTTTCTGAAAATAACCCAGGCTCAAACAGGCCGGTTCCCACTTGTAAAATCTCAGGGTGGGTATCTGGTTTTCACTGCAATGAACAAGCATGCTTTCATCCACAGCCATATTGCTACTACCTTTAAGAGGAGAATCTATTATAAGTCGCCAGGATTTTTTCCTCATCGGGGACTCCCTCCTGTTTGGTTTCTTTTACCGTCTGAATTACAGTATTTTTAAATTCGCTAAAAGTTAAAGGCCGGGGATAGTTGTATATTTCTCCTCCGGGGCTCTCATTATAATAAGGGCGATTACAATCCTCACAACCTGGGGTTTGATAATAATGAGGGGCCAGTATTTCTGTAAATTTTTCAGCGGATAAACCCCAATCAATTAATTTGCCCCGGGAAAATTTCAGGCTATCCCAGGCCAGTTTGCTTTCAGCAAAAAGATGCCGGGCTACCTGGACCTTGCGATAATAATCGACAGGAGGTTGTTTGCGGCAAGCCATTGGGGTCCCTTTAATTGGAGTAAAAGCAAAAAGCCCTACAGTTACACCCATTTTTACCAGTTTAAAAAGAATTTCCAGCATTTCCTGCTGGGTTTCGCCCATTCCTACAATTAGGTGGGTTGAAATCCTCCCCGGAAAGGCAGTATTTAACTCCTGCAAACAATTCCAGGTTTGGTTCCAGTCTCTTCCTTTTATTTTGCGAAATAATTGTGGGTTTGCAGCATCAAGGGCCAGGGAAATTTTTTCAAACCCAGTTGAAATTAACTCCCGGGCAATCTCTTTATTCTCAACCACACAGGACGAATTCACTGCGATCCCAGCGTCTATTAATTTTTTCCCATAAATTTTTAGTTTTTCCAGGTTTCCCGGAGCATCGGTAACCTGAAAACATACTCTTTTAATTTTTCCCTCTCCTGCGGATCTAATAATATTTTTTAAGATCACATCCCACTCATAGTGGGGCCAGGTTATTCGGGAAAGAAAATTCCTCTGCCCACTATTTTGCGTCCCCTGGGGGCAAAAGGCACAAAAGTTTTTGCAGCCCTTCCCCAGCAGGAGGTAAGCTGTCGTGGGCAGGGTGTCATTTTTGGTTTTTTTTAATCCCAGGGCTGCTGCTGTTCCACTGGAAACGCCTACCAGTCCCATAAAGCACAGCACTCCTTACTCAATATCGGGCTCTGAGCGCTGCAGGAAGGCTGCACCAGACCCGAAAAGCCCAAATTTAAAACCTGCTTATCCAGTTCTAAGCGGTACTTTCCCCCTGGGCGCATGCAGCCCATAACCAGGGGAATACCTTCCAGCCGCAACCTGGCCCACCCCAGAAAATCGATAACTTTGTCCAGGGGAGGTGGTTTTTCGGGAGTCAAAGGGGATTTTACCAGGGGTAGATAAACGAGAAAAATCACCGCAGGAGGCGGATAATTTTCTAAAAGCTTAATCACCTTTCTTTCCCCGGTAAATTCTTCTCCTCCCAGGCCAATCAGGATATGGGGGATAACCCGAGTCCGAGACCACACCCTTTTATAACTAGCCCAATAATCGGTAAAAGACTTTTCCAGTCCCAATACCTCACGAATAACCCGATCATCACCGTGTAAATCCTGAGATACTGTATGAGCCCAGGGGATAATTTGGGTTAGCTGTTCATCATCTATTAAAGTAACGTGGAAATTCAACCGGCCTTTTGAAGCAAGGTTGGGTAAATCTTCTTCTGCCGGGAGGTAAACTCTTCCTTCCCTATCGCAACCCCCACTTACTAAAAAACTCTTGATTTTATCCGGGTTTTTTCCTCCAGCTTCGATCAGGGGGGTCATTGTTTTTAAAAAATGCCCCTGACAATGAGCACAATCAAGTGAGCACTTCTCTCCAGAAACCGAAACAGGTAAGGTCTCGTTGGGGTTAAAAAATACCGGAGAGCTGAGCCCGGTGATTAAAGAAGCCGGCCGCAGATTATATCCTGCGGCCGGTCCCTTTTTCAGGTTCATTCTTCCGGTTCCCACTTAAGGATGGGGTTACGGGCGGCAGAGGCTTCGTCTAACCGCCTGACCGGGGTAGTAAAGGGTGCTTCTTTTAATTTTTCCGGATCTTCTTCAGCCATCTTGGCTATTTTCTCCATTACTTCAATAAAATTATCGAGGGTTTCTTTGCTTTCTGTTTCGGTTGGTTCGATCATCATGGCTTCCTCAACGATCAGGGGGAAATAAACAGTTGGGGGGTGAATTCCGTGATCTAGAAGGTTCTTGACGATATCCGTTGTAGTTACCCCGTGCTCGTCCTTTTGTTTTTTGCCAGATAGGACAAACTCATGCATGCAATTACGGTGGTACTTGAGGTAATAGGACTTGGATAATTTTTCCATTATATAATTGGCGTTTAAAACAGCGTCTTCGCTGACCTGTTTTAGTCCCCTGGCTCCCATCATCCTGATGTAGGTAAAAGCCTTGAGTAAAACTCCGAAATTGCCATAGAAAGAGCGGACCCGACCAATTGATTGGGGGCGATCGTAGTCAAAAAAATACTTCCCATCTTCTTCTTCTACCATGGGATTGGGCAGGAAAGGTACCAGTTTATCCTTTACACCAACTGGGCCAGAACCAGGGCCTCCCCCACCGTGAGGAGTTCCAAAAGTCTTATGCAGGTTAAAGTGAATAATATCAAAACCCATGTCGCCGGGGCGAGAATAACCCATAATAGCATTGGCATTTGCTCCATCATAATAGAGCAGCCCTCCTGCTTCATGGACCATGCGACAGACTTCACTTACATTCTCCTCGTAGAACCCGAGAGTGTTGGGATTGGTCAGCATAATTCCCGCAACCTTATCATCCAGGACTTCTTTTAAGGCCTCGAGATCGATACAACCCTTGTCATCAGATGGGATTTCTACGGTCTCATAACCACACATGGTAACCGAGGCAGGGTTGGTTCCGTGACCGGAATCGGGAATGATTATTTTCTTGCGCTGCTCCTGCCCGCGATGTTTGTGATAAGCCCGCATCAGCATTAAACCAGTTAACTCTCCGTGAGCCCCGGCTGCAGGTTGCAGGGTAACCCGATCCATCCCTCCAATTTCACACAGATACTTTTCCAGTTCAGCCATAATTTTCAGGGCACCCTGGGTCATATCCTCAGACTGATAGGGGTGGAGTCCTGCAAATCCTGGAAGTCGGGAAATATCTTCGTTAATTTTTGGATTATATTTCATTGTACAGGATCCCAGCGGGTAGAACCCATTGTCCACACTATGATTTAACTGAGACAGGTTAATATAGTGCCTGATAACTTCCCCCTCAGCAACTTCTGGTAGGGGAGCAGGTTCTTTCCTTTTAAGATTATCCGGAAGGATATTATCTTTCTGGGGAACATCCAGCTCAGGAAGGGAATATCCAACTTTCCCCGGACGGCTTTTTTCAAAAATCAAGTCCCTATTTTTCATTTAAACTCCCTCCAATCCGGCCGCAAATCGGTCCATTTCTTCCCGGGTCCTGTTTTCTGTTACACACACCAAAAACCAGTCATCCATGCCATCATAATATGGCTGGAGATGGATTCCCGGCAAGAATCCTTTTTCAACCATGACCTTCTGGATTTCTGCAAAAGGCCTGTTGGCTTTTACTGCAAACTCCTTAAAGATTGGCCCATTAAAGGGAATTGAATAACCGGGCAGGTTATCAATTTTTTCTTTTAAATAATTGGCTTTTTGCAGACATTGTTGGGCAACTTCCTGAATCCCTTTTTTCCCCATCAGGTTCAGATAAGCTGCAGCAGCAAGGGCATTTAAAGCCTGGTTTGTACAGATATTTGATGTAGCCCTGTGCCGGCGGATATGTTGTTCCCGGGTCTGCAGGGTCATGACAAAACCCCTCTTCCCATCAACATCTTTGGTTTGGCCGATTAAGCGACCCGGCATTTTCCGAATTAACTTATCTGTAGCGGCAAAAAAACCGAGATGCGGACCACCAAAGGAAACCGGGTTCCCCAGGGGTTGTCCCTCGCCCAGGACAATATCACAATCGTAATCTCCAGGAGGAACCACAATTCCGAGGGATAGGGGATCAACAACACTGATCAGGAGAGTCTTTTTCCCTTTTTCTTTTAGCTTGCTTATCGGGAATGGATCTTCAATTATCCCAAAAAAGTTGGGACTCTGGAAGGCAATAGCAGCAGTTTTGTCATCAATTTCTTTTTCCATGGCCTCAAGGTCTGTCTGCCCGTCCTTATGTGGTATTTCAACTATTTCCAATCCAGTTGCTCGGGCATAGGTTTGGACCGTTTCCCGGTACTGGGGATTTACAGTCTGGCTGATTAAAATCTTGTCCTGCCTTGTTGCAGATGAAGCCATTAATACAGCTTCAGCAAGGGCAGATGCTCCGTCATACATAGAAGCGTTTGCAACATCCATTCCGGTCAACATACAGATTAAAGTTTGAAATTCAAAAATGTTCTGCAGGGTTCCCTGGCTCACTTCAGCCTGATAGGGGGTATAAGCGGTGTAGAATTCGCTGCGGGAAACTATATGGTCTATTGCCGAAGGAATGTAGTGGTCGGCAACCCCTCCTCCCAGGAATGAAACCATTGAGGAGGCCGGGCGGTTTACATTAGCTATCTGGGTCAGGAGTCTTTTCGCTTCCATTTCCGAAAGGGGCTTGGGAAGGTTCAAATTTCCCTTAAAGCGAACATTAGCAGGAATGCAGCATCCAAAAAGTTCTTCAATGGAACTCAGGCCCAAAGATTCAAGCATCTCACGCCTTGATTCCTCATTATTTGGCAGGAATTGATGATTCATTATACCACCTACTCTAAAGTTTTTTGATAGGCTTCGCTGTCCATCAATTGATCCAGTTGGCCTTTATCTTCAATCTCAATTGCAACAATCCAGCCTTCGCCATAGGGATCTTCATTTACTGCTTCCGGTGAATCTTCCATGCCTTCATTAATTTCAACAATTTTGCCTGCTACGGGCATGAAAAGATCAGAAACTGTTTTTACTGATTCGACAACCCCAAAAGAATCTCCCATTTCAAATTCTTCTCCTACGTCAGGAAGCTCAACAAAAACTACATCACCTAGTTGTTCCTGGGCATAATGTGTTAAGCCAACATATGCCTTACCATTCTCGACACGAATCCATTCATGATCATCTGTGTACTTCAATTCCTTCGGATACATAAATCACTACCTCCTTTTATAAAATGGTAATTTTACAACCTCGGCTTCAAGCAACCTTTTTCTGATTCTAATATTTAAATTACTACCCGTCTGGGCAAATTCCTTTTTCACCATTACTATCCCTAAATTTTTCTCCAGGGTAGGAGAAAAGGTTCCGCTGGTTACAAATCCCACTTCTTCTCCATCAACTTCTACGGGGTAACCCTGTCTGGGAATTCCCTTGTCTTTCATTTCAATACCAGCGATTCGCCTTTCTACTCCTTTTTCCCTGACTTCAAGCAGGGCATCTCGCCCGATAAAATCATCTTTCTCCAGGTCAACAAAAATCTTCAGTCGAGCTTCAAGAGGGTTGATCTCTGGGCTCAATTCATGACCATAAAGGGGCAACCCTGCTTCAAAACGGAGAGTATCTCGGGCTCCCAGGCCACAGGGTTGTAAATTGAACTCTTTACCCGTTTCCCAGATCGCATCGAAAATTTCTACTATCGCTTCATTCGGAGCATAAATCTCAAAGCCATCCTCGCCGGTATACCCGGTGCGGGAAACAATGCAATCCCGTCCTGCAATTTTCCCTTCAGCATCCAGCCAGAAAAACTTAATATTATCCAGATCCCGATCATAAATTTTTTGCAAAAGTTCCTGGGCCCTGGGTCCCTGGAGGGCAATCTGGCCTGTTTTCTGGGATTGATTTTCAATTTCAGCATCAAATTCTTTGGTGTTTTCCTGAACCCACTTCCAGTCTTTATCCAGATTTGCAGCATTAACAACAAAAAGGAACCTGTCTTCCCCCAGCCGGTAAACCAGCAAATCGTCAACAACTCCCCCGTCTGGATAACACATGGGAGTATATAAAACCTGGTTTACCTTAAGTTTGGCAGCGTTGTTTGCAATAAGCTTCTGCACAGCTTCAAGAGCCTGAGGCCCTTTAAACTCAAACTCACCCATATGGGAAACATCAAAAACCCCAACACCATTCCTTACTGCCTTATGTTCTTCAATAATCCCGGCGTACTGAACAGGTAGCTTATATCCAGCAAAATCTACTACCTTCCCTCCCAACTCCACGTGACGCTCATAAAGAGGGGTTTTACTGGTCAATAAAAACACCTCCAAAAAATAAAATTGGACACAGCAGTCAACTTGGCCGACTACTCTGTCCCCGGTACCTGAGAGATTATTATTACCCCTTCGGTGACCAGCCTCACCTGGTCTCTCCAGAGTTCTGTCCAGAAACGGTCCTTAAACCTGAGCGTTTCTCCAAAATTGGCCCAACTTTGGATTACGCCTTCGGTGTCCATTTAGGAACTCTCCCGTTTCCTTCTTCCACCTTTATAGATTTGTCCAGAAAAAGTATACCATAAAATGATTGATGAAGCAACTAAAAAGACTGATAACTAGGACAATCTTTCCCTACAGGGCATTCAGGACAGAGAGGCTTTCTCGCTTTACATATGGTCCGGCCGTGAGATATTAACAGGTGGTGAAAAACAATCCATTCTTCTTCAGGATAAATTGAAGTTATCTCCTCCTCAACCTTATCAGGTGTTTTTCCGCTGGTTAAGCCCAGGCGCCAGGAAACCCGAAAAACATGAGTGTCAACAGGAAAACTGGCCTTACCAAAAACTACAGCAAGAACCACATTTGCACTCTTTCTCCCAACCCCAGGCAGAGACATTAAGTCTTCTCTTGTATCAGGTATTTCTCCGCTAAAATCATTTACAATTTTTTTGGCGCAATTTATTAAAGCCCTGGTTTTGTTCCTGTAAAGGCCAATCCCTTTAATTAGCTTTTCTAATTCCTCTGACCTTGCCCCGGCCATTTTTTCCGGTGTGGGATAACGGGAAAAAAGGTTGGGGGTAATTTTATTCACCTGTTTATCTGTGGTCTGAGCAGACAGGATAACCGCAATCAGTAACTGAAAGGGGTTAGAATAGTTTAAAGCTGTTCCCGGTTTTCCATAGTAATCTTTTAGTTTCCGGAAAAATAGTTCTGCCTTGTCTCGAGCCATATTTTCACCCCTGTTTTTTTCTGGTTGTTTTCTTCTTTTTTTTTGCAGGATTTTTTATTTAATTACCGGTGCGAAACCTTTTAAAAAAGGAATCATCTCCGTAGTAAATCCTTCCCCCGGCTTTAATTTCAATTAAATTCTTATTGACATATCCTTGAATCGTGGATCGATCATTGGCAAAAATTACATTCCTGCCACTTTCTATTCTTATGGTTGGGTTTCCTTCGATAAACCTATCAAAACCTACATAAACATCTCCCGCATAAGTTTTAATCTCCAGGTTAGGATTGCCCGTGATCGTTTCCCTGAACCGAACATAGCCACTTCCCCTTTCAGATATGATATCAATCCTGGGATTTCCACTGATCCGGCCCTGAAACTCAAGGTTAATATCACCCTTTTCCCGGAAGGTCAGCCTTTCATTACCCGTAATATTTCCAATGGCTTGAGGCTCCTGGGGAAAGTTTACCCCAATGGGGATTTGAACGGTACCAAACCCAAAAATGAGGAGCAGAATTACAATAATTATAACCAACTCTTCCATAAACTTCCCCTTTCTTTTTTTTGCCTTGAAGGAATCCTTTTGCGTCAGGATTTTATGCGGGGACATTGCCCCGCATAAAATCGTTTAGTCACTCTTTTCTGTTACTTCCCGTTTTCTTCTTCATCAGTTTCCTTTTTCTTTGCCTCTTCTTTTTCGTGATACCGGGCCATTTCTTTAAGCTTTTGCGCTACCAGTTGGTTTATGCTTCCCTTTGTATAGGTGCCTTTTTTAGTGATTTTTCCTGCTTTTTTCCCGGTTAATAACTCGATCCCTTCGTCGACGGTTTTTATGGTGTATATCTGGAATTTCTCTCCTTTTACCGCTTTTTTAACTTCATCCGAAAGAAGAAGGTTTTTCAGGTTGGTTTCAGGAATAATTACAGCTGCTCCTTCCTCTATCCCTTTAACTTTAGTTGCCTTGTAAAAACCCTCGACTTTTTCGGTAATTCCACCCACGGGTTGAATTTCACCCTTCTGGTTTACTGATCCCGTAACGGCGAAATTCTGTTTAATCGAGATTTCCGATAGGCTGGAAAGAAGGGCAAATAGTTCGGCAGCTGAAGCGCTGTCCCCATCAATTCCAGAATACATCTGTTCAAAAGTCAGGCTTGCAGAAAGAGAAAGAGGGTTTTCCTGGGCATATTTATAACCCAGGTAGCCGCTTAAAATCAGGACACCCTTGCTGTGAATTTGCCCGCTCATTTTTACCTCGCGTTCAATATTAACTATTCCAGCCTTGCCCATAAAAGTATTTGCAGTTATTTTAACCGGATGGCCAAATTGATAATCGCCCATATTGCTTACAGAAAGTCCATTTATCTGCCCGATCTTTTCTTCGGGAAAATCAAAAAGCAGGGTTCCTTCTTCAATCATATTGTGCAGTTTGGATTCAACTTTGTTAAAACGGTAGGTCCTTTCTTTTATTGCTTTTTGCACATCTTCCCTGCCTACAAGTTTTTTCCCTTCAGTTTTGGCATAGGCTTCAGCTTCGTAAATTATCTCCACCAGCTCATTAAATCGGGTTGAAAGTCTGCCATAATGGCTGGCAATCCGGGAACTATATTCAGCTATTGATATTACCCCTTCACGATCAAAATGGAGCAAATCTTCCTGATGACAGTGAGTTGCAATAAAGGAAGCCAGCTTATTAACATTTTCCCCGTTGGCGTCCATTTCTATGTCAAAATCAGCCTTGATTTTGAAAAGTTTTGCAAAGTCCTCATCGTAATGGTAGAGAATATTGTAATAAAGGGGGCTGCCAATTAATATAACCTTTACTTTGAGGGGAATTGGTTCGGGTTTTAAAGCAGCGATGCTCATAAAACCAAGGTGTTCCCCAATATTTTCAATAATAATCTTCTCGTTTTTCAATGACCTTTTTAAAGCATCCCATGCGTTGAGATGACTCAAAATATCCCGGGCCTGGACAATTAAATAACCTCCATTGGCCTGGTGCAAACTTCCCGGTTTTAAAAGAGTAAATTCTGTTTCCATGGTTCCCATTCTATTCCGATACTCGGTTTTTCCGGTAAGATTGGTGTAGGTGGGATTGCTCTCCTGGACAACAGGCGCTCCCTCTGTATCATGATTGTCAATAAATAGATTTACCCGGTATTTGCGACGGGGGTCCTCCTGCCGCCTGGTTAAAAAAGGAATTTGCGGCTCTTCCTCCTCCGTTTCTTTAAACTCTTTAATGTTTTCGATTATATCCTCCCGGACATCCTGCAAATACTGGATAACTTTTTCATAATCCGAATATTCTTCTTTCAATTCATTAATTGGTTCATCAACAGCCAAACGAGCTATATTTTTATCCAGATCCTCCATGGCTTTTTTTGCTTCCCGGTCAATTTGGCGGACCTGGCGCATGGCGTCGGCAACTTTCTGCTGGACTTCCTGGGAAATCTTGGAAAGTCTATCGCGTTCTTCTTTGCTGAGGCTATCGTAATCCTCCTGCTTCATGGGCTGGCCGTCTTTTGCAGGAATTGTAAAAATTCCGGTGCTTTTTCTCTGAATAATAAAGCCTTTTTCCCTGGCAGATTCATCCAGCTCGCTCATAATATCCTGCTGCTGGTCTTTATATTTCTTCAAAAGTTCGCTTTTCTGTCTCTCGTAATCCTCACCTTCAAAGGTCTTTTTTATTTCAGCCTGGACTTCTTCGATTAACTGATCCATCTGTTTGCAAAAGGTTCTTCCTTTTCCAGCTGCCATGTTAATTGCAGTTGGTTGATCATTAGCCTGAAAATTGTAAACATAGATCCAATCATCGGGGGTTGGTTCTTTTTTGGCTTTTTGATTGGTGTGGTTTCTTATGTAGGTTATTTTTCCTGTTCCCGGTGCTCCGGCAACAAAAACATTATACCCGGTTTTCGGCACTGAAAGCCCAAATTCAACCGCTTTTACAGCCCGGTCCTGCCCGATCATTTCCTGCAGGGGGGCTATTTCACTGGTGGATTTAAAGGAAGTCAAAGCCTTTTCAAACCTGTTATCTAAATCACTGTATTTCACTTTTCTTGCCATTGGAATCCCTCCTTATTCTTCTGAAAAACTCTTTTTTAGAAACCCGGAAATTTCTTCTGCAGCAAGGGTCCAATCTTCCCCCGCTACCTGGAAGTCAAAATTGTCAAACTGTTTTAAATATCCGTAGTATAGGGGGTCATAATAATCACGCAAAAGGAGAAAAATAAAGGAAAAAAGGTCTTTCCGGTTCAGGGCCTGTTCCAGATTATATAACACGCTTTTGCCAGCTTTTTCTTTTATCCTGCTTTCAATGTTCAGTAAACAATTTCGCGTTTTACAAAGCAAATCCTCTTCATTCATTCCCCGGGAATATTCTTCCCAAATATATTCCGCTCTTTTTTCCAGAGCCGTGTTCAGGAAAATATTGACGCCCTGTTTTCTATTTTCCCCCAGGAGAAAATCAGGAAGATAAATACTGCCAATTCGTTTGGATTCCCCCTCAATGATTAAAAATGGAAAATTACCCAGGTGATAAAGTTCCCGCCACAGCAAAGCATCGAATTTTTTTTGTCCGACCTTCTCCTTTATTCCCAGTTGGCCGAAAACCGAACCCCTGTGTCCAGCAATATTTTCCAGGTCAATTACAGGGAAATTATTTTGGTTTAGTTTTTTTAATACTCTTGTTTTTCCCGCCCCGGTCATTCCATGGACTGTCACCAGGGGACCAGGGAGTTCATATCTTTTTAAAAAATTCAGGACATATCGCCGGAATTCTCTATAACCACCGTGCAATCTATAGGTTTCAATTTCAAGGAGGTGGCTCACCTGTTGAATGCCCTTGCTGCGCAACCCGCCCCGCCAGCAAAAAAGAACAACAGGCTGTTTTGCTCTTGCCTGATCAATTTTTTCAATTACACCTGGAAGTTTTGGGGCAATAAAACGCAGGCCGGAAACCTTCGCCTCCTGAGGAGAAAGGTTTTTATACTCCCATCCCAACTTTTCTCTCTCCTCATCCGTAAATATCGGGATATTAATGGCCCCCGGAATAGTTCCCTGAACGAATTCTGAAGGAGTCCGGAGATCAATGTACAGGGGGTCTTCAAGTTTTAAACTCTGGGAAAAGGAAATCGTTTTCATTCCCTTGGCTCCACTACGGAAATACTGGATTTTTCCTGATCCAGTTGTTCGTTAAGAATCATTTCAATTTGCCCGATTGTTATTCTCTCCAGGGCAGCAAAGTGGTCTGCTAAATCCAGGTTTCGCCGGTAATCTTTTACAAATTGCCCTGCCAGGACTTCCAGGGAATTTAAACCGGCGATAAAGCCGCCCCAGATTTTCTTTTTCGATCTTTCCAGGTCTTCTGGTTTTATTCCCTCCTGCCGGGATTTGGTTAAAATTTCCAATAATTTCTCCACCAGCGTTTCAGGGTAATTGGTTCCTCCGCCGAGGACAAAGTGTCCAAAGCTTTCCTCCCCCGAAAACCCAGCAGAAAAACCATCATCGATTAGACCCTGGTCATATAATTCGTAAAAAGCAGGAGAGCCCGTCCCAAAAAGTATATCCGAAAGAAGGGCAAAAGCTAAATCCCTTTCCAGAAGTTCTTGCCCTCCGGTAGGGTGCTGATTAACTTTAAAGCCCATTTGCATAATGGGTTGACCCAGGCTGAATTTTTCCCGGGTTTCTTTTTCCCTTATTTCCCGTGGCTCTTCAAAATTTATTTTTTTAAATTCAAAAACCTCCGGAAAATCTTTTTTGTTCTGATTCTGGGCAATAATTTCAGTGATTTCGGCAATGTTTAAGTCCCCAATAACTGCCAGGATCAGGTTCTGAGGGTGATAAAAGTAATCATGGCAGAATCTGAGAATCTCTTCATCAATTATCTGCACGCTCTCCCGGGTTCCCGCAATATCATTACGGATGGGGTGCTGAAAATAAAGGTTTTGCAGCAGGTTAAAATAAACTCGCCAGCCCGGATGATCTTTATACATGGAGATTTCCTGCATTATTACTTTTTTTTCTTTTTGAATGGATTCAGGAGTCATATACAGGTTCTGTACAAAATCAAGGAGTAAATCCAGGCATTGAGGGAGATTTTCTGCGGTTGAAAAAAGATAGTTGGTACTGACCAGGCTCGTATAGGCATTACAGGAAGCCCCCAGTGAGGCAAAATAATCAAAAACATTTCCGGTTTCCTTATCTGCGAAAAGTTTGTGTTCTAAAAAATGGGCTGTCCCCTGGGGAATAAAAACTTCCTTGCAGTTTGCTTCCACTCCAGTATGGATTGATCCCAGGGGGGAATTTAAAAGAGCATATTTTTTTTGATATCCTGGAATATCCCAGAGAGCAGCAGTCAATCCGGATTCAAATTCCTTAATCACTGGAGTTTCCTGGATCAGGGTTTCTTTTAAGCCCGCCATTAATTTTCCTCCTCATTCGGTTCAAGAAAATAAATTGTATCTCTTTTAACCCGGCTCAAAACCCGGGCAACATCAACCGGTTTCACTTCTTTGATTTTCCTCATCATTTCTTCTCGGAGCTCGCCAAAAGAATTCAGGGCATTGATCAGTTCTATCCCCATGAGATCAAAGGCATTGTCTTCACTGATTTTTAGCTGGCTGCATAATGCCTTTTGGGTAAATTCAAACTCCTGTTGATTAATCTTTCCCCTGATTATTTTATTCCATTCTTTTTCGATGATATCCACGGTTTCTTCAAACTGATCTGCATCAATTCCGGCAGAAACAGTCAAAAGCCCCTTGGTTGATTCTACCCGGGAAAAAATATAGTAGGCCAGGCCGTATTCTTCCCTAACAGTTCGGAACAGGCGAGAATGGGGAAAAGACCCCAAGAGCCCGTTTGCCACAAGTAGAGCAGGAAAGTCAGGGTCCCGGCGATTTATACCTGTCCGATAACCAATGTTGAGTTTCCCTTGAGAGATTGAATCCTTTTCCACCACTATTTTTTCTGGCCGGGGAGCAATTTCCAGGCCATTTTTCTTGATTTCATAAACTTCCTCCCGGGATGGGAAAAATTCAACCATCCACTTTTTAACCGTATCCAGGGGAAGATCCCCGACAAAAAAGACTATAATAGGAGCTTTCTGGCGGACCCTTTTGTAGTGTTCATATAACCCTTCGGGAGTTAATTCCCGTATTTTTTCCTGGCTTCCATAGCGGAATACAGAAAAGGGTTCCCCCTGGCACATTTCCTGGTAGCATCTTTCCAGGGCATATTCCATTTTGTTATTTTTCAAATTAATAATTTCTTCCTCTAATGTTCTTTTTTCCCCATCAACATAATTTCCCGAAAAACCACCATTTTGAAAAAGTGGCTTAAAAAGGATCCCGCTCAGAATTTTAATTGCCTCCGGTAAAACATCATTATTATCGGGCAAAAAATCACTGTTAACTGTTTCCAGGGAAAAATCAATTAGCTGCCATTCGCCCCTTTTGCGAACATCCACGGACAGGTCAGTCCCGAACAGGTCTTCCAGTTTCCGGATAAGATCTATGCTCTTGGGGAAATCCTCCGAACCCCTGTAAAGGACAAAAGGTAAAAGAGCATTAGCAGAAGCCTTTTCAAAATCCAGTGGTAAAGGCAGGATGCATTTTAGGGAATTTGTTTTAAATTTTGGGGTTTCCATGTGGAAAAGCCAGATGCCCTGCTCGGGCAAAAAATGGCGGGAAAAATTAAAACTGTTCATCCCAACCTGCCTCCTCTAATTTTTCAGCCATTTCTTCAAGAATATCCTTAAGAATTTCCTGCTGGACACCATAATTTGCCCAATCTCCTTCTTTTAAGGCTTCCTGGGCTTTTTGATAGGCCTGCTGAGCTTTAACAATAAGTTCATCCAGAGTCCCCGGTTCTGTTTCTGGATAAACCGGGAGCTCATCTTCAACTGTAATATCTTCTTCCTCGGGCAGTTCCTCCCCGGGTAAAATGTCTTCCTCGATTAACCCTTCTAACTCCTCGGGGATTCTTTCTCCCAAAAGGGAAGCCATGGCCATTTCAATATTGGGCTCCATGACAACCCTCTCGCCTGTAGCCATTATAATCCGGCGGAGCTGGGGAATTTCAGCCTGTTCGGATTGAAGGAAAACCGGCTCGACATAAAGAACGGTATCCCCAATTGGTAGGACCAGTAGATTCCCCCTGATCACACGCGATCCATGCTGATCCCAGAGAGAAAGGATCTGGGAAATTTCATCATTCTGATCAATCTGGGCTTCGATCTGCATGGGACCAAAAACCAGCCGATCCTTGGGGAAATTATACTGAACCAGTTCTCCGTAATTTTCGGGGTCGCATTTTGCAGAGAGCCAGGCTATCATATTGTTTCTGCCTACCGGGGTAAAAGGAGTCATCAGAATAAAATGCAGCCCCTCCTCCCCTGGCAACTCCATCAGGGTGTAATAAGGAGTCATGTTGATGGTAGACCCGCCATACCTTTCCTGGGGCAGGTCCCACTGGTCTTCCCGATTATAAAATTCCCTGGGTTCCCGCATGTGATAGGTTGTTAGCATTCTGGCTTGAATGGAAAACAGATCTTCCGGGTACCGGAAGTGGTTTTCCAGGCCCTCGGGAAAATCTTCAATTGGTTTAAACATATCAGGGAAGATCTTCTGGTAGGTCTGGATAATGGGGTCATCTTGATCAACAACGTAGAAATCAACGCTACCCTGATAGGCATCAATTACAATTTTTACTGAATTCCGAATATAGTTAACCCCTTCCCGGGATGGTTCGGAATAAGGGAACATATCCGTAACGGTGTAAGCATCCTGAACCCATACAATTCCACCATCATGAATAACAGTATAGGGGTCGCCATCATAAGCGAGAAATGGAGCAATTTTCCGCACTCTCTGGTGAATGGAGCGATCAAACATTAACCGACTTTCTGGATTAATGTCCCCTGCGAGGAGAATCTGAAAACTGTTAAATCGAATGGCAAATATCAGCCGGCGGAGGCTATTCTGGATGGGGATTCCCCCTTCACCAGAGTAGTCATATTGGATGTTTTCATCCCCAGCAGGATAATGAAACTCTCCGCTGGCGTTATTAACCACCACAAATTCATTTTCCATCTCACCAAAATAAATTGAAGGATTCTCAAGAGGGATATCCTCAGGGTAAACCGGAGGTATATCTCTGATAATCAGGTCAGGAAAACCTTCCGGGGTAGCCGTATTAACAGGGCTCATGGCCATTCCGAAACCGTGAGTATATCGGAGACTCTCGTTAACCCAGGTTTTAGCCCGGTCGGGCAGGAGTCTCTGGTCCATCTCTCTTGGTGCAAGCATAACCTGCCGCTGCTCCCCATCTATCTGGTAACGATCAATGTCAATCCTGTTGAAAACATAATATGGTCTTCTTTCTTCTAACTGGCGGTAGGTTTGCATGATGGGGCGCCAGTCCCAGATCCTTAGATTTTCAATTGTTTTATAGTTTTCTTCAATAACATCCCAGTTCAGGTCCCCGGTAAAAGAAAACTCCCGCTCTTCAATATTGTGCAGGTTAAAGCCAATATTGGTAAATTCTATATTATTTCCGATATATTCCCCTTCTCGGGCCAATTCGTTGGGCTCAACCCGAAAACGCTGAATTGCATTAGGATAAACAGTTGTCAGGGCAAAAGCCACAACAAGCCAGCCCACAATTAAGAACAGAACATGTTTTTTAGAGCGGAGGAAAATTGAAAGAATGGTTACTATCCCGATAATTATCAGGGCAATACTCAAAATATTAAAAACCGGAATTCTTGCCGTGGCATCAACATAACCAGGGCCAAAAACGACTCCTTCCCTGGAAAACATAAGCCGGTAAATGTCAAGCCTGTAGCCCCAGGCCCGCCAGAACATTAGAATACTAACCAGAAATAATAAATGTTTCTGGGCCAGTGGCGGTATTCTATAGGATCGGATCGAAGGACGGGCCAGCAAAAAGTAACCTGCAATTACTATAACCAGGGTTACCACCAGCATTATTAAACCGGATTCGAAAACAAACCTGAGGAAGGGTAATTCGAAAACATAAAACCCCGCGTCTCTCCCTAAAATAGGGTCAGTTATTCCGAATTCAGTTCCATTGAGGTAGAATAAAAAATGCCTCCAGGCTTCGGGGTTAACCACACTAAAAACAACGGCGAGAAATAATGAAAAACCGCCAATAAAAAGGTTAATGGTTTTCCGGGAAAGATTTTCCATGAAGGAAAGATCTGCTTCCTGTCCTCCAATATTAATTACGTTGGAAGAGGCCTGCTGCATGAACTTTTTATAAATTACCTTTTTTAAAATTAAGAAATTAAAGAAGAAAAAGAGGAAAAAAACTGCAATCTGGATTCCTCTCAAACCCCAGTTGGTCCCAAATATTTTCAAAAAAGTACTGAGGTAATCAACCTCCCTGAACCAGAGAATATTAACATAAAAATTTACCAGGATACTGGAAGATAAAAATACTAAAACCAGTAACCCCAAAACAATCCATCTTAATTTAACTTTTCTGGCCATCAATCTCCCTCCACTCTCTAAAGTTTAAACATAAAAAAAGGCCCTAGGGCCTTTATAGTAGATTGAGTTCGTCAAAACTAAAAAACCCTTTTTTATGAATAACAACGTGGTCCAAAATCTCAATTCCGAGTATTTCTCCAGCTTTAACCAGCCTTTTGGTCCGCAAAACATCTTTCTTGTTGGGGTGGTTTTGAATAGAGTTGATGTTTTGAGCAAGAATAACCGAGGTTTCACCCTTAAAAAGGATCGGTAATCGGAAAATAACCTGGGGGTCAAAAGACATTTTCTGCCTGGTTCCTTCCCCAATAGTTTCCCAGGTGAGAAGACGGTTTTCCTCGTCAACAAGGAAGATCATTAACCTCTGCTTATCAGGTTCATTGTATTTCCGAAACAGGTTGTAAACATCCTGGGGTTGTCTGATCATCTGCCCCTGGTCTTCAACCAGAGCCTTCCGTTGAAGCGAACAAACAGTCAAAAACTCTTTTACAGTGGAAATTTCTTCCATCCTGCAGTGAAAATCAATTAAATCATCCGCCTCGAAGTTTGATTGCCTTTGGGCAAGCATAACTTCTTCGGGGGTTAACTCCGGGTGTTCGGAAATGTCAGAGGGGTGATCCTTCTGGAAAGGGTTTTGACTCAAAAGCTGGTATTCTTTGCGGTGACACGACGAACATTCAAAGGTAACAAAGGTGGTTCCGGCATATTTACCTATATTTTGATCAAAGGTTCCAACGCCGAGAATATCTTTTTCCTTTACTTCGGCACCA